>OLVT01000035.1_pt1 | contig 145969 bp, 142 predicted proteins | sample 1673241 | NCBI WGS metagenome assembly OLVT01 (sample SAMEA3178936, study PRJEB25190) | human gut metagenome | biome: human gut; feature: human-associated habitat; material: faeces | place: Austria | collected 2013
TATCCGGCAATGTTGATGCCATATGTAGCTTAGCATATATTGGATCTGGGGAGTGCTCCACTGTTCTCTCCATGTTCCTTGTAACTTGTTCACCATATCAGTTCATTATAAAAATCTTAGATTTTTGTCTTGACAACTGAGCCACTATACATGGCCGGTTTAAAGATGACTCACCAGTATATAAGAGAAAGAAGACCTCAGGTTATGGTGGATATGAAAAATCTGATAACAGCAGTGCTAAAGGCGTGATAAATGGCTCTGATGACTACTGGAAAATAAGCGACCATGCAAAACGTATTTACGATAACAGAGTTTCGTCTGAATCGTCAGATGAACGAGAAGTATGGATAAGAAATGGCAATAAATTTGCTGACAGACTAAGAGAAAAATATGGAGTTGATGATCCGGAGATAGAATATCTGATTGAGAAATATTATCTAGATCATAAGTCTTAAATTCTGTTCAAAAGAAAAAGCAAAGGAATGAGGTGTAGAATTGATTTGTCCAAAGTGCAAAAATAAGGTTGAAAGAGGGGCAGGCTATTGTCCGAATTGTGGTACACAATTGAAAAATGATGGAAAATCTAAAAACGAAGATCAGATAGAGAAAAGTTCCAAGAAGAAAAAGATTGTAATACTTGGAAGTTTAATGGCTGTTATAGTAATTGCAGCAATTTGTTTTTGGATAATCATTTCAAAAAACAATAATCAGAATGAGAAATTGACAAAACAAGAAAGAACACATCAGGATTCGAAAGCGGATGAAACTCATGGGAAAGAAGGAGAATCCAAAAACATAGATGAGAAAAAAATCTCAGTAGAGCATATTTTAAATGCAAGGGTTTTTAAGGATGGGATAGCATTTATATTGTTCGACACTGGCGAAAAGCAGTATAAGGGATTTGTTAATGAAAGTGGCGTGTTACAATTTTATGTTCCCATTGACAATGATGCAGATAATGATGAAATTTATGCATTTAATGTAGATTTTGAAAATGGATATAATTGGTTCGAATATAGTAATACTTTTTATGTGATTGACCAAAAGGGAGCAATCAAAAGTAAATATAATTCGGAAGATGTTGTGAGCTATGGAGCAGGATACACATGGATTGTCAGTGAAGAAAATGAAAGTTGGAACGATGCAGGAATTCATAAATATACATTGTATAATCCTTTGGGAGAAGAAGTGACTAGTTATAGTATAGAAAATGAGTATATGGACAGAGATGATTTTGGAATAACCTATATTGGAGAAGGCATATTTGCATATGAAATGATGGATACAGAACAGGAAATGGAAGAGCCAGAGAAAGTGTGTAGGATTTATGATACTAATGTATCGAAAACAAGCATGCCGGATGTTGATTTTGAAGAGCTTGAGGATGCAGGAGTGTCAGACGGTTTGATTGTGATGGCGGGTACAGAAGATGGAAATTGGCCAAATGCAGATAATCCGGTTATTTTAAAAGTAATAAAAGATGGAGAGTTTCAGGAAATACAGGTGAGCGGAAGTGATATGGATGGGGCAGAAAGTGATCCGTCATTGTTAGGTTGGTCGGAAAAGTATGTTCTTTATACTATTGAAATAGATGGAAAATCCCAATTATGGATCTATAATCTGAATAATGCGAGTGTAAAAAAATATATGGGAACTTTTAAGGATTATATAACAGATTACAGAGGCGCGGAGGGAAATGTTGACGGAAATATTATTGTAGCAAAGATAAGCGGAGCAGATGGAAAAGATTATATTTGCATGATAAATGTGGATAGTATGGAAGAAGTTGGAGACCCAATTTTAACAGAAGGGTTTGAAGAATTTTATCTTGAGGATGGTGCTTTGGAAATTGATACAGAAGAAGGAACGGATATATATAATCTTCAAAATGAAAAGCAGGCATCTTTTGAAAATTATCTAGAAATTATGGATATTGGGGATGATATATTAACAGTGAAAAACAAAGAAAGTGAAGGAAAGTTAGTTGCGTGGAAGCACTGGGATGGAACAACATTGTTTGATGAGATAGAGACATCTACAAGTAGAGAATTGACAAAAGCAAAAGTAATGAAATGAGATTTGGATTTATAGTCTGAAAGCGTTTATTTGGAATATTCGTTATTAACTTTGGATAACGTAGCAGAAAAATCATCTTCTGCTACGTTATTGTAATTAAAAGTATCAGATTTAATATACAAATCTAAGCTGACAAATTTAAATCAAACCTTCAGAATTCCCTGCTTATATTCATTCTGAAATGCAGTCTTGAATTTATCTGTCACCACGGAGGTGTAGAGATTTGATGCCAGCATATCATGTCGTAACATTCTTTGTCCTAGTTCAGGCAATTCTTCAATTTCAGAAAGCTTTGTTAAGATTGGAAGTGTACTTTCTTTTGATAATTTAGTTAACAATTTGGAACTGTCTTTTCTAAAACCAAGTAGGCGGGCATACATATGGTAACCATTCCCTATATATTCAGCCACATTTATTTTTTTAATACCTAGCATAATGTGAAGCAGTGCTCGGTTGATCCGTGTCTGGGTAAGCTCTCGTGTTTTTAAAAGGTCACAGAACTGTTTATAATTAAAGAAGTTGTTTAGCTGGTTTGTGATTCTGGATGCAATTTCAGGTGAGACATCCATGTAGTGAGCCAGGCTTTCAGGGTGTTTGTTTAAAAGTTTATATTTTAAAATCAAAGAAAAGTCATTCTGCGAAATTGGGTACTGCACTTTATGATAATCTTTTAAAAGTTCTAGACAACAGTCGGGTACTTGTGCTTCCAATTCGGACAGAACACCGGAGAAGGAAAGGTCATCAAAGTTTCCGACAGGTTCCGTACTGAGGGAGGAACTGGAATAGGCAAGGAGAGAACGGATTGCGGTTGCGGAACTGTAAGTGTTGTTAAGCTGATTGTCATGATAGCATGCCCCTTTCCTGGCGATTGTATAGGGGACGATAGAACTTCCCAGCTTTTTGAGTGCTTTCAGGTATTCAATTCCCAGAATATTATTCGGATTCTGAAGGATTTTTGCAATACGGTGGTCACCAGTGTAGGAAACAAGTGCTTCCTGCCTTGCACGAGGGAAAGACATTCCTTGTTTCAGATAGTCTTTCAGTAGAATCTGATACGATTTTGGTTCATTAAGGAGCAGATCGGCAACTTGGTTCATTAGCGGGAGATCATTACATTCGCTGCCAAAACAGAGGCAGTCCACTATGCCGAGAGAGTCTAAGAGAGAGATGGCTCCAAGTGCGAAAAGCTCTGCGGAACCTGTGGCATAGCAGACCGGAAGCTCAAAAACTGCACCGGCACCGCAAAGCAGAGCCATTTCGGTACGTATTCTTTTAGGCATGATGGCCGGAACCCCACGTTGTACATAGTCACCACTCATGACGATAATAGCTGCGTCAGCACCAGTGACACGAAGTGATTCCTTAATATGATATAGGTGTCCATTATGAAATGGATTGTATTCTGTAATCAGACCAACGATTTTCATAGTAATCTCCTTATGATTCTAATTGTATGCTTTTGTATCTCAATTCAAATCATTATACTATATATCAGAACAATTTGTAAAATGATTAAGAAGATTTGAAGAGAAGTTGTATTTCTAAAAAAACAATCATTGATAAAATTGTAACAATCGGACAAATAAAAGGCTACAAAGTTCGGATTGTATTTGAAAATGCACATAAAATGACTTGTATACAAAAAACGATTGAGTTATAATAGGACTAAGTGAGATAAAAAGAAAGGTGGCATTAAATCATGGGATTTATTGATGAAATCAAAGCAAGAGCGAAAGCTTGCAAAAAGACAATCGTTCTTCCGGAGACAGAGGACGAAAGAACTTACAAAGCAGCAGAGACAGTACTGAAAGAAGGACTCGCTGATCTGGTGCTTGTAGGAAGCAAAGAGGAGATTGAGAAGAACAAAGGTACATACGACATCTCCGGTGCAACAATCGTAGATCCTGCAACAGATGCAAGAACAGAAGGATATATTGCAAAACTTGTTGAGTTAAGACAGAAAAAGGGAATGACTCCTGAACAGGCAAAAGAACTGCTTCTTAGCAATTACTTATACTATGGTGTAATGATGGTTAAGATGGGTGATGCAGACGGAATGGTATCCGGAGCATGCCACTCTACAGCAGATACACTTCGTCCATGCCTTCAGATCCTGAAGACAAAACCGGGAACAAAGCTCGTATCCGCATTCTTCCTTATGGTAGTACCGAACTGCGACATGGGAGCAAACGGAACATTTATCTTTGCTGATGCAGGACTTGAGCAGAATCCAGATCCGGAGAAACTTGCGAACATCGCTATTTCATCCGCAGATTCTTTCAAACTGCTTGTTGAGAAAGAGCCAGTTGTTGCTATGCTTTCTCACTCAACAAAGGGAAGTGCTAAGCATGCAGATGTAGATAAAGTTGTTGAGGCAACAAAGATCGCTCAGGAACTCGCACCAGAGCTTGCTCTTGACGGAGAACTTCAGCTTGATGCAGCTATCGTTCCATCCGTCGGAGAATCTAAAGCACCGGGAAGCAAGGTTGCAGGACATGCTAACGTACTTGTATTCCCAGACCTTGATGCTGGTAATATTGGATATAAACTTGTTCAGAGACTTGCTAAAGCAGAAGCTTACGGTCCTCTGACACAGGGAATCGCCGCTCCGGTTAACGACCTTTCCCGTGGATGCAGCGCTGAAGATATCGTAGGTGTTGTAGCTATCACAGCTGTACAGGCACAGGCTGAATAATTGTAATTGTTTACAGATCTTTTAAAATAGTTACGGGTAATCAAAAGAAACAAAGAGGGTAGTGTGAGCTGCCCTCGGATAATAATAAGGTTTTTTCAGGAGGAAAAAAGAAAATGAACGTATTAGTAATCAACTGCGGAAGCTCATCTCTGAAATTCCAGCTGATCAACGCTGAGACAGAGAAGGTACTTGCAAAAGGACTTTGTGAGAGAATTGGAATCGACGGACGTCTGACATATCAGCCGGCTGGCGGAGAGAAAGAGAAATCTGATCTGGCTATGCCAACTCATACAGAAGCAATTCAGTTTGTAATTGATGCTCTGACAAATGAGAAGACAGGAGTTGTTAAGAGCCTTGATGAGATCGGAGCAGTTGGACACCGTCTCGTACATGGTGGAGAGAAGTTTGCTTCATCTGTAGTAATCACAGACGAAGTAAAGAAAGCAGTAGAAGAGTGTAATGATCTTGCACCGCTTCATAACCCGGCAAACTTGATCGGTGTTGCAGCATGTGAGAAACTGATGCCAGGAACACCTATGGTTGCAGTATTTGATACAGCTTTCCATCAGACAATGCCGGAGAAGGCTTATATGTATGGACTTCCATATGAGTACTATGAGAAATACAAAGTAAGACGTTACGGTTTCCACGGAACAAGCCACAGCTTTGTTTCTAAGAGAGCGGCTGAGTTGTTAGGAAAAGCATATGATGAGACAAAGACGATCGTATGCCACCTTGGAAACGGATCTAGCGTAACAGCTGTTTTAAACGGTAAATCCGTAGATACATCCATGGGACTGACTCCATTGGAAGGACTTGTAATGGGAACACGCTGCGGAGACATTGATCCTGCGATCATGGAATTCTTGGCACACAAACTGGATCTGGATGTTGACGGTGTGATGAAGATTTTGAACAAAGATTCCGGAGTGTATGGACTTTCAGGCGGACTTTCCAGTGATTTCCGTGATTTAACAGATGCTTCTTTAGCAGGAGATAAAAAGGCACAGGTTGCAATGGAAGTATTCTCTTACAGAGTTGCAAAATATATCGGAGCATATGTAGCTGCCATGAATGGTGTAGATGATATCGTATTTACAGCCGGAATCGGTGAAAATGATGATATTGTAAGAAGACAGGTATGCAGCTACCTTGGCTACCTTGGAATTGAGTTCAATGATGAGCTTAACACAGGATTGAGAGGAAAGGAAGTAGAACTTTCTCAGCCGGGATCCAAAGTAAAAGTGTTTGTAATTCCTACAAATGAAGAGCTTGCGATTGCACGTGAGACACTGGAACTGGTGCGCAAATAAGTTTCTGAAAATTTTAAAAAGTCAGCAGGGTTGCCCGCAAAAGCGGACAGCCCTTTTCAGCGGAGGATACTGTTTGCAGAAGCCGGTGAATAAAATATAAAAATCTTGTTGACAAATAGGATTAACATGATATAATAGTTTAGGTATGAATAGGAGTAATGATTATGTTAATTAACCTATCAGACGTTTTGTCAGAACAGCATAAGACAGTTGATGAGACGGTGCAGTTGGAGATGGATACGTTTCAGTCCAGAACAGGTACATTTCCGATTGTGAGTAAAGAACCGGTTCATGTTGTTGCAGAGCATGTGAAAGGCAGAGAGCTTCTTATTCATGTGGATACAGAGTTATGTATTCTGATTCCATGTGACAGATGTCTTGAAGATGTGAAGCAGGAGTTTGACCTGAACTTTACGAAGCATGTTGATTTGAATGTTTCGGATGCTGATCTGGGAGAAGGATTAGATGAATCAAACTTCATAAGCGGATATCATCTTGACGTGGACAAAATGCTCTATAATGAGATATTGATAGGATGGCCGACGAAAGTTCTATGCAGTGAAGACTGTAAGGGCATTTGCAACGTTTGTGGTCAGAACCTAAATATGGGTACCTGTAACTGTGAAGATACAGCTCTTGACCCAAGAATGTCAGTTGTCCGTGATTTGTTTAAGAATTTTAAGGAGGTGTAACCTATGTCTATCTGTCCAAAGAACAAATCTTCTAAAGCAAGAAGAGATAAGAGAAGAGCAAACTGGAAGATGAGTGCTCCAAACCTGGTAAAATGCAGCAAATGTGGCGAGCTTATGATGCCTCACAGAGTATGTAAAGCATGCGGAGCATACAACAAACGTGAAATCGTTTCAGTTGACTAATTGAAAATGATATTAAGAAATGGGGACTTTGCAAAAAAGTCCCCATTTTTCGTATCTTAAAATCAGCCTTTTATATTGATTTTTGGGATGATGTTTAGTAGAATGTATGCAGTAGCGTTAGGAGGAAGAGAAATGTCTGATATTACAAGAGTTGCACTGGATGCCATGGGAGGCGATCATGCTCCCGCAGAGATGGTAAAAGGTGCGATAGAAGCTGTTAATAAAAGAGATGATATTAAGATTCTGCTCACAGGGCAGGAAGCACTGCTGAAAAAGGCGTTATCAGAATATACTTATCCCAAAGACCGGATTGAGATCATTCCGGCATCGGAAGTGATCGAAACGGCAGAGCCGCCGGTCATGGCGATTCGGAGAAAAAAAGATTCTTCTATCGTAGTAGCGATGAATCTGGTGAAAAAGGGCGAAGCAGATGCATTTGTATCTGCAGGAAGTTCCGGGGCGATTCTTGTCGGCGGACAGGTGATCGTAGGAAGGATTAAGGGCGTGGAGAGACCTCCGCTTGCACCGCTGATCCCAACGATGAAGGGAGTATCTCTCCTGATTGACTGCGGAGCGAATGTAGATGCAAGACCGTCTCATCTGGTGCAGTTTGCGAAGATGGGATCGATTTACATGGAACATGTGGTAGGAAAGAAGAATCCCACAGTTGGAATCGTGAATATCGGTGCGGAAGAGGAAAAGGGAAACGCGCTTGTAAAAGAGACATTTCCGCTTTTAAAAAACTGCAGGGATATTAACTTTATCGGCAGCGTAGAAGCGAGAGATATTCCGTACGGAGCTGCGGATGTGATTGTTTCGGAAGCGTTTGTAGGGAATGTGATCCTGAAGCTGTATGAAGGTGTCGGCGGAGCTCTGACGAAGAAGATCAAAGCCGGCATGATGACGTCTCTGCGCAGTAAGATCGGTGCGCTTCTTGTGAAGCCGGCACTGAAAGCTACATTAAAGGATTTTGATGCCAGCGAGTATGGAGGAGCTCCTCTTCTGGGGTTGAATGGGCTGGTCGTCAAGACTCACGGAAGTTCTACTTCAAAAGAAGTATGTAATTCAATCATCCAGTGTGTGACATTTAAAAATCAGCAGATCAACGAGAAGATCCGCGAATCGATCCAGTCCGCACAGGAAGAAAAAAAAGAAGATTAATGGGACAAAGAAAGGAAAGAAAACTATGGAATTTGAAAAATTACAGGATATTATCGCAGACGTGCTGAACGTTTCTAAGGATGACATTCATCCGGAGACTACATTTGTGGATGATTTAGGAGCTGACTCACTGGATATTTTCCAGATTATCATGGGAATTGAAGAAGAATTCGACATTGAGATCGACAACGATGAGGCTGAAAAGATTTCAACAGTGCAGGATGCAGTAGACCAGATTAAAAAAGTAGTAGAATAAAAGGCAAGAAGAGATTTTTGTCTCTGGCGATCGGTTTGGGTGCGTGATTCTGTCGCGCACCCAAACTGTATTATTCAGGCCGGAACAAAAAGTTTTAGATAAAGGGAAAAATATGAAGAAAAATTTAAAAGAGCTGGAAAAAAAGATAGGATATGAGTTTCAGGATTTTTCATTGCTGGAGCAGGCGATGATGCACAGTTCTTATACAAATGAAAAGCATCTGGAAAAATATCATTGCAATGAGAGACTGGAATTTTTAGGGGATGCAGTTTTAGAGCTGGTGTCCAGTGAATTTTTATTTCTTGAATCACCGAAAGTATCGGAAGGAAAGCTGACAAAAACAAGAGCGAGTATGGTGTGTGAGCCTTCTCTGGCGTTTTGTGCGCGGGAGATCGAACTGGGCAGTTATCTGCTTCTCGGAAAGGGAGAAGAAGCAACAGGAGGACGTCAGCGGCCGTCTGTGACATCGGATGCGATGGAGGCTCTGATCGGCGCGATTTATCTGGACGGTGGTTTTACTAATGCAAAAGAGTTTATTCATCGGTTTATCCTGACAGATCTGGAGAACAAAAAACTCTTTTATGATAGCAAGACTATTTTGCAGGAGATCGTACAGGCTGATATGGAAGAGGGAATCTCTTATCACCTGATTAAAGAAGAAGGTCCGGATCACAACAAATCTTTCACTGTGGAAGTGAAGATCGGGGAGACTGTCTATGGAACAGGAAGCGGACGGACGAAAAAAGCAGCGGAACAGGAAGCCGCTTACAAGGCAATTCTAAAGCTGAAAAAACAAAACTAAAGCGGGTGTTTTATGTATTTAAAATGTATTGAGGTACAGGGATTTAAATCTTTCGCCAATCGGATCAAATTTGAGTTTCACAATGGAATTACGGGAATCGTGGGCCCAAACGGAAGTGGAAAGAGCAATGTGGCAGATGCAGTCCGCTGGGTGCTGGGAGAGCAGAGAGCAAAGCAGCTTCGAGGCGGTTCCATGCAGGATGTCATTTTTTCCGGAACGGAAAACAGAAAGCCGTTGAGTTATGCTTCAGTAGCCATCACACTGGACAACTCGGATCATCAGCTCCCTGTGGATTATTCGGAAGTGACAGTGACAAGAAAGCTATACCGCTCCGGTGAGAGTGAGTATCTGATCAACGGAACCGGATGCAGACTCAAAGACATCAATGAGATGTTTTATGATACCGGAATCGGAAAAGAAGGATATTCGATCATCGGGCAGGGACAGATCGATAAGATTCTGAGCGGAAAACCGGAAGAAAGAAGAGAATTGTTTGATGAGGCAGCTGGAATTGTAAAATTCAAGCGCCGCAAAACGCTTTCCCTGAAAAAGCTGGAAGAAGAACAGAACAATCTGACCCGGGTCAGTGATATTCTCTCAGAGCTTGAGAAACAGATCGGACCGTTGGAAAAGCAGTCTGCAGTGGCAAAAGAATACCTGAAGAAGAAGGAAGAGCTGAAGGTTTATGATATTCATATGTTTCTTTTGGAGACAGAGCGTTTAAAGGATCAGCTTCAGGGTCTGGAAGAAAAAGTCCGGATTACTTCTGATGAGATGGAAGCGGCAAAGAGTCGCTATGAAGAAACAAAAGAACAATATCAGGCTGTGGAGACACAGGTGGAAGAGATTGATGCAGCGATCGAAAAATCGAAGAACCAGCTGAATGAGACAACGCTTTTGAAGCAGCAGCTGGAAGGACAGATCAATGTTTTAAAAGAGCAGATCAATACAGCCAGGATCAATGAAGAACATTATGCGAATCGCCGCCGTACGATCCAGCAGGAGTGGGATGCCAAGAAGGAGCAGAAAGCCGGATTTGTAAAGGACAGCGAAGCGATCCACGGACAGCTGGAGCGGATATCCAATCAGGATACGGATGCAAAAGAGCAGCTGATCCAGGTGCAGTCACAGATTGCAGAAGAGACGATGGAAATCGAGCAGAGCAAAGAAGAGATTATGCGGCTTTTGAACAATCGGGCATCGACGCAGGCGAAGATCCAGCATTTTGATACCACACAGCAGCAGATCACGACCAGAAGGGCTCAGATCCACAGAGAGATTCTGGAAGTGTCCAGTGAGGCAGAGCAGTATGGACGGGAATTAGAGCAGCAAAGACGGGGATTCGAAGAGATCACGGCGGAGATTCAAGCGTTTCAGGATCTGATTTCTGTCAATGAACAGAACATTGCAGAGTTTCAGCGCCAATTGGATGAGAAGCAGGAAAAATTGCGGATCGGTCAGACTGCATATCACAGAGAATCCTCCAGACTGGAGTCGCTGAAGAATATTACAGAACGATATGACGGATACGGAAACAGCATCCGTCGTGTTATGAGCTGCAAGGACCGGGAAAAAGGTCTGATCGGTGTTGTGGCGGACATCATCAAGGTAGAAAAAGAATATGAAATTGCAGTAGAGACAGCACTTGGAGGCAGTATCCAGAATATTGTAACGGACGATGAAGAGACTGCAAAGCGGATGATCGCATATTTGAAGCAGAATAAGTACGGACGCGCGACATTTCTGCCTCTGACAAGTATGCATGGCGGCGCAGAGCTGCGGCAGATAGATGCACTAAAAGAAACAGGCGTGATCGGACTTGCCCATACCCTGGTGCATGTGGAAGAGCGTTTCCTCGGCCTGGCCAAACAGCTTCTCGGCCGGACTATTGTGGTGGAGAATATTGACTGTGGAATCCGGATCGCAAGAAAATATAAGCAATCCCTCCGACTGGTTACTCTGGAAGGAGAGCTGATCAATCCGGGAGGTTCCATGACCGGAGGTGCGTTTAAGAACTCCAGCAATCTGTTAAGCAGACGCCGCGAGATCGAGGAGTTTGAAAAAACAGTAAAGCTGTTAAAGCGCGACATGGAAGAGATGGAGCACTCGATCAGTGCGATCAAAGCACAGAGAGCAGAGTGTTATGCCGGGATCGACGAGATCCAGCAGAAGATCACAGAAGCATCTGTCCGTCAGAACACGGCACGGATGAATGTGGAACAGGTGCAAAGGCAGCAGGCGGAATCCAGACAACGTTGTGAAAGCTATGCAAAAGAACAGGAAGAACTGGAAATATCGCTGCGGGAGATCCGTGAAAACGGGGAGTCGATTCAGGTTGAACTGGAAGCGTCAAAAAAATTGGAAGTTGCACTGAATCAGAAAATCGAAGAATTGCAGAAGCAGTTGGAAATTCACCGCGAGGCAGAAGCTGCACAGCTGAAACAGTCTGAAAAGGTACATTTATCGCTGGCAGGTTTGCAGCAACAGGATCTTTTTATCAAGGAGAATATTGCACGTATCGATCAGGAGATGCTTCGTTTAGAGAAAGAAGCCGGAGAGCTGGATCAGAATAAAGGAAATACAGCGGAAGAAATCAGTCAGAGAGAAGAGAAGATTCAGGAGCTGAAAAAAACAATCGAAGAATCCACAGAGATATTTTCTGAAATTGAGACAGAAATCACGGCACAGACCGAAAACAGAGAAGCGCTGAATCAGAAGCATAAGGCATTTCTGGAACAAAGAGAAGCGCTGTCCGGTCATATGGCAGAGCTGGATAAAGAGTTATTCAGACTTGAAAGCCAGAAAGAGGATTGCGAGGAAGCGTCCGAAAAACAAATGAACTATATGTGGGAAGAGTATGAGATTACCTACAATGGCGCTTTGAAGCTGAGGGATGAGACACTGACAGACCGTGCATTTATGAAAAAACAGATTATGTTTTTAAAAGGAGAGATCCGTAAGCTTGGAAACGTCAATGTCAATGCGATCGAGGATTATAAGCAGGTTGCCGAGCGTTATGAATTTTTAAAAGAACAGCATGAGGATCTGGTCGAGGCAAAAGAAACGCTGATCCAGATTGTTGCAGAGCTGGACGCGGCAATGCGTGCTCAGTTTGAGGAACAGTTTGCAAGAATATCAAAAGAGTTTGATGCGGTCTTCAAGCAACTGTTCGGCGGCGGAAAGGGAACGCTGGAACTGATGGAAGACGAGGATATCCTGGAGGCAGGAATTCGGATCATTGCGCAGCCGCCTGGAAAAAAACTGCAGAATATGATGCAGCTTTCCGGTGGAGAAAAAGCATTGACAGCCATTTCGCTGTTATTTGCGATCCAGAATCTGAAACCGTCTCCGTTCTGTCTTCTGGATGAGATCGAGGCGGCACTGGATGACAGTAATGTAGACCGGTTTGCGCAGTATCTGCACAAGCTGACAAAACATACTCAATTTATCGTCATCACTCACAGAAGAGGAACGATGACGGCAGCAGACAGGCTCTATGGAATCACCATGCAGGAAAAAGGAATTTCCACACTGGTATCTGTAGATCTGCTGGAGGAAGATCTGACCTGATGTCAGAAAAAAGGAAGGAGAGCATATGGAAGAGAAGAAAGGGTTTTTTAGAAGACTTGTCTCAGGTCTGACAAAGACAAGAGATAATATCGTATCCGGAATGGACAGTATTTTTCACGGATTTTCCAAAATTGATGAGGACTTTTATGAGGAGCTGGAAGAGACTCTGATCATGGGAGATCTGGGAGTGCATACTACGACGGAGATCATAGAGGATCTGCGCCGGAAAGTGAAAGAGCAGCATATCAAAGAACCGGCTGCCTGCAGACAGCTTCTGATCGACAGCATCAAAGAGCAGATGGATGTGGGAGAGACTGCTTACGAATTTGAGGAGAGACAGTCTGTTGTATTTGTGATCGGAGTCAACGGAGTGGGAAAGACGACCACTATTGGAAAACTGGCAGGGAAATTCAGAGAGCAGCATAAAAGAGTCATTCTGGCAGCTGCAGATACATTTCGTGCAGCTGCTGGAGAGCAGTTAAAAGAATGGGCCAACCGTGCAGAAGTAGAGATGATCGGCGGCCAGGAAGGTGCAGATCCGGCTTCTGTTGTATTTGATGCAGTGGCAGCGGCGCGCGCAAGAAAAGCGGATATTTTATTGTGCGATACAGCAGGACGCCTTCACAATAAAAAGAACTTGATGGAAGAACTAAAAAAGATCAACCGCGTGATTGACCGGGAATATCCGGAAGCGTACAGAGAGACGCTGGTTGTTTTGGATGCGACCACCGGACAGAATGCACTGGCTCAGGCAAGAGAGTTCAATGAGGTTGCAGATATCACAGGGGTGATCCTGACGAAGATGGATGGAACAGCCAAAGGCGGAATCGCAGTGGCGATCCAGTCAGAACTTGGAATTCCGGTCAAATATATCGGGGTTGGAGAATCTATTGATGATCTGCAGAAGTTTGATGCAGATGAATTTGTCAATGCGTTGTTTTACAGTGATTCCAAGACGGAAGAAACAGAAGAATAAAAATATGTCAAAACGACAGAAAGAGGGATGGAAGATGTTGACTTTGGAGAAATTTGAAGAAGCAAGTGAAGTAGTAAAACAGGTGACGACTCCGACAAAGCTGGTGTACAGCGAATATCTGAGTGCTCAGACAGGGGCCAGAATTTATCTGAAGCCGGAAAATATGCAGCATACGGGAGCGTATAAGCTGCGCGGAGCCTACTACAAGATCAGCACGTTGTCAGAAGAAGACAGAAATAAAGGGCTGATCACAGCATCTGCAGGAAATCATGCGCAGGGTGTGGCATATGCGGCAAAACGCTATGGATGCAAAGCAACGATCGTAATGCCGACAGGAACTCCTCTGATTAAAGTGAACCGTACAAAGAGCTACGGTGCAGAAGTGATTCTTCATGGAGATGTATACGATGATGCATGTGCGTATGCATATAAGCTTGCGGAAGAACACGGCTATACGTTTGTCCATCCTTTTGATGACCTGGATGTGGCGACCGGGCAGGGATCAATCGCAATGGAGATCATTCAGGAGCTCCCGACGGTGGACTATATTCTGGTTCCGATCGGCGGAGGCGGACTGATCACAGGAGTGGCGACACTTGCCAAGATGCTCAATCCAAAGATTCAGGTGATCGGTGTGGAGCCGAGAGAAGCAGCGAGCATGACTGCGGCGTTAAAGGCCGGAGAAGTGGTGGAACTTCCAAGTGCCAACACGATTGCGGACGGTACTGCGGTAAAAGCGGTTGGAAAACAGAATCTGCCATATGTGCAGAAATATGTAGATCAGATTCTTCTGGTGGATGACGATGAATTAGTCGGAGCATTTCTGGATATGGTGGAAAACCATAAGATGATCGTAGAAAATTCAGGACTCCTTTCTGTGGCAGCATTAAAACAGCTGGATTTGAAAGGCAAAAAAGCGGTCTGCGTATTGAGCGGCGGAAATATGGATGTGATCACCATGTCTTCTATCGTACAGCATGGACTGATCCAGAGAGACCGTATTTTCTCGGTTGCAGTGCTTCTTCCGGATAAGCCGGGCGAACTGGTCAGAGTGGCATCGATCATTGCAAACGAAAAAGGAAATGTCATCAAACTGGAACATAATCAGTTTGTCAGCACCAACCGAAATGCGGCTGTGGAACTGCGTATTACAATGGAAGCATTCGGAACAGAGCATAAGCACAAGATTTTGAATGCGTTAAAAGAAGCAGGGTATGAGCCGAAGAAAGTCGGAGCGAAGCTGTACTAAACAATATAGAAGAAAAAAATTAAAGTGTCCGAATGACCTGTGTGGGAGCGGACACTTTTTATATGAAAAGGAAGGAAAATCAGAAGAGAGGCAGTGTAAATGTATTTAGTATCGATTTATTTTGATGAAAAAACGACCAGTCGAATGCAGGGATACATCACTCAGGCTGCAAAAAGAAGCGGAAATCTATTTATGATCGAGAAAAATGTACCTCCGCATTTGACGATTTCTGCATTTGAAACGCGAAGCGAAGATCAGGTAATCTCACTGTTTGAAGAAACGAGAGATATGTTTCAAAGCGGGGAGATAATCTGGTGTTCAGTGGGAGCGTTTTTCCCGAATGTGCTGTATCTTTCACCGGTTTTAAATACTTACCTGCAAGAACTGTCAGAGAAGGTTTATAAGGAGTTATTGAGAATAGCGGATGTCAAGGTACACAAATGTTATCGTCCGATGCAATGGGTTCCCCACGCAACGATCGGAAAGAAACTTTCTAAAGAAGAGATGCTTGCAGCGTTTCAGGTATTGCAGGAGCAGTTTGGAGTGTTCAGCAGCCGGGTCGTGCGGATCGGTTTTGCAAAAACAAATCCATATGAAGAGTTGTGGAATTTTGAATTATGAAAATAGCAAGAAACAATTTACCCGAATTGTACAGACTGAAGTATAGGATTTTCGGCAAACATTTGTTATAATATAGCTGTCAGGAGGTGGGAAGAGAATGTGCAGAGAGAAAAGAAAACTCCCGATAGGAATAGAAAATTTTGAACAGATCATCAAAGATGATTTTTATTATGTAGACAAGACAGGATTGATCTCTGAACTGCTCCGTAACTGGGGAATGGTAAATTTATTTACCAGACCAAGACGTTTTGGTAAATCTCTGAATATGAGTATGCTGGAACACTTTTTTTCTGTAGAGGGCGACAAGAGCATTTTTGATGGATTGAAGATTTCGAAAGATAAAAAGTTATGTGAAGAATATATGGGAAAGCATCCAGTTATTTCCATCTCACTAAAAGGCATCAATGCTGCTTCTTATGAAGCTGCATTTGAGTTAACTGTCAAGACCATAAAGGGAGCAGTGCAAAAGGCAGGATTCCTTTCTTGATGAAAATATGAGTGAGGCTACGCTTTTTTGGAGCTTAAAAAATTTGTCAGAACTTTTGGAGAAACACTATGAAACAAAAGTAATCCTTTTGATCGATGAATATGATGTTCCATTGGCGAAAGCGTTTGAAAACGGATATTATGACAAGATGGTTTTTCTTATCCGTAATTTACTGGAACAGATGTTGAAGACCAATGACAGCCTGAAATTTGCAGTAATGACCGGGTGTATGCGAATTTCGAAGGAAAGTATCTTTACGGGATTGAACAACTTGAAAGTGTTGTCGATTACAGATGAGCGTTTTGATGAGTATTTTGGATTTACGGATGAGGATGTCAAAGAAATGCTGCGGTATTATGATCGGGAAGATCATTATGAAGAAATGAGAAACTGGTATGATGGATATCGGTTTGGTAGTACAGATGTCTATTGTCCATGGGATGTATTGAATCATTGTGATAAAATAAAAGAGAATGCTGCGGCTTTTCCTGAAAATTATTGGGTTCATACCAGTAGTAATGAGGCAGTCAAGAAAATCATTCAAATGTCAGGAAATATTACAACAAAGCGCGAGATTGAACGTTTGCTAGCGGGAGAAGAAATTGTCAAAGAGATTCGTCAGGAACTTACTTATCAGGAAATGTATCAGTCTGTGGAAAATATCTGGAGTCTTTTGTTTATGACCGGATATCTAACACAAAGGCAGCGACTGGATGCCAGTCATTACAAACTTGCAATTCCGAATCTGGAAGTACGGGATATTTTTAAAACGCAGATCATGGAATATTTTAAGGAAGGTGTTGCAAAAGACGGAGATACGTTAAAACAGCTCTGTGATGCACTGAAAGGCGGAGATGCAGAAAAAGTAGAACGTCTTTTTGAAGGGTACTTGAAAAAGACAATCAGTATTCAAGATACATTTGTGAAGAAATCATTAAAAGAGAATTTCTACCATGGAATTTTGCTCGGCATTTTAGGTGTCAAAGAAGACTGGGGAGTATTTTCAAACAGGGAAACCGGGGACGGGTACAGTGATATTATGATAGAAACAGAGGACAGTGAAATGGGGATCATCATTGAAATCAAGTATGCCGGAGACGGGAATCTTCTGAATGCCTGCGAAAAAGCCCTGAAACAAGTAGAGGAAACGAAGTATGAGGAGACGCTTTTAGAAAACGGAGTGGAGAAAATATTAAAATATGGGATTGCTTGTTATATGAAACATTGTAAAGTCATGTGTTCGGAGAGATAACAGGCTTGAAACATTGGTGAAATATAAAATGGGAACTTCACAGAATGGATTAAAATAAAGTTTTTTTGTGAAGGTTGGTAAAAAGAAACGGAGATGTGGATTATGGCATCAAGTAAAGAATATTTGCAATTTATTTTAGGGCAGTTGTCTGAGTTGGAAGAAATCAATTACAGGGCAATGATGGGAGAGTTTATTCTCTATTATAGAGGGAAGATCGTTGGTGGTATCTACGACGACAGACTGCTGATCAAACCTGTAAGCTCAGCGATTTCCTATATGCCGACAATTTCTTATGAATTGCCTTATGAAGGAGCAAAAGAAATGCTGTTAGTAGATGAGGTTGATAGTAAACAATTTTTGACAGGTCTATTTAAGGCCATGTATGAGGAATTGCCTGCGCCAAAACCGAGAAAGAGGAAATAAAAATTGAAATCGATGGAGGTAGTTGGATGACATTTTATGAACAGATGGTCCCCCACTTTCTGCTTTGCTGGAAAAAGACGAGACCTTAAATGCACCAATTTATGGAACGCTGCTGCAAAAGAGGGATCACTCCTTTGGATACTTTGGCCTGACAGAAAATGCATTGCTGGTATCTTTTGGGGTATATTTATAGTATTAAAAAAAACTATCTTCATGTAAATATTCGAATCCTATTTTTTCAAGAACATGTTGGCTACGAGTATTTCTTAAAACCACATCAGCGTAAATGACCGATAATCCTAATTCTTTAAATCCGTACTCTAAGACAGTTCTTTCCACCGCTGTGCCATAGCCTTTTTCTTTATAGCAATCTTGAATAAGCACAATGGAAAGGATGCCACTACCTTTTTGTAAGTCTATGTTTTTAAGGTATACATCACCAATTACAATATCATCTAATAATATAGCAAACCATACTCTGTTGCAATTATTTGCTTTTCTTTCAAAATCTTTTTGAGCGATCTCTGGCGTATAAATGTAAGGTGTTTCGCACATCATAGGATCTGCTATATAATTTTTTCATGTTTATATTACTCCCTTAACTTCCATTAATCCAAGATATTTTTTATACGGAAAGATGCCTTAATTATACTGTGAGATTCTTTTTTTGTCTATTGACGCTATTTATGAATTACAGGAATGCGTCTATCTCTTTTTAGATTTCAAATTGTTCGCTTGGTATCAAATAAAGTTTTCTTGACTTTTATCTATTACAGTTGTAAGATTTAATAGAAACTTACAATTGTAATATTTGAGAGGATATGTGTATGAAGCGAAAAGTGATTGCACTACTGGTTATATGTGTGATGGTTCTATCTGGGTGTGGTAAGACAACTCCGGAAGAAAAGAGCGAGGAAACTGTTCAAGATATTCAGCAGAAGGAGATTGCTGATGATTTTGAAGAGTTGATGGAAGGAACGAGAGAATTATATGAAAAGGTAGCAGAAAACAAGCTGCTGGACAGTCTGGAGTTTCAAAAGCAAGTAATTGATTATCTGGGACAAAAGGGATATGCCGCAGTAGATATGAAAGATCAAGTTGATATGGTTCATTCAGAGCAGGTGGAAACATATTGTGAGAAGGCAAAAAGGGGAGAATCGGCAGATGTGGTGATATATTCTGTCATAGAACAGGGCGGTGTAGTTCGTTATGAACTGCATACAGATGGTGATGATATGGATGCCATTGTCAGCACAGTTCGCTGGACGGATAACAAACCCTGTATGATTTATTATCACAAATTTAAGGTACATTCCTGGAAATATACAGAAAAAGGATATTTTTTCATCGAAGAATATCATCCTCCGGGATTTGACGGACCGCCGGGAGAGAAAGGATTTCGTGTAAAACCGTTGGATCAGAAACTTAGAGAATTAAATCAAAAATATGTACTTCCAATCGGATATAGGTTGAATAATATGCTGATCACAAACTGGAAGGAAGAGGATTATTCAAACCTGAATTTTTATGATCTATATGAATTAAAGTATCCGAGTATCTATGGAAAAGAGATTCCGTATGCGATGAAAGAGGGGGCGGAATATCAGATACCGAAAGAAGAGTTTGAAAGTGTATTACAAACACTTTTTCCAATCACGAGTGAGCAGATTCAGAAAAATGCAGTTTATAATCCCGATACGCAGAGCTATCGTTATCGTCCGAGGGGACTCCATGATTGTGAGTTTCCTTATGAACCGTATCCGGAAGTGATTTCTTATGAAGAACTGGGTGATGGAAAATTAAAACTTGTGGTAGAAGCTGTTTGGGAAATTGAAATGCTGGATCAGGCATTTCGAAGCGAATTAGTTGTGGAACCACTTGAAGGTGGAAAAATTCATTATGTGTCAAATACAATTTTGTCACCAGAAGAAGATGAGCCGAGGTGGTATGTACCAAGATTGACAGATGAACAGTGGAGAGAGGCTTATGAATAAAAAACGAAGAGTTGTTTTAGTTGTTTTGGTTTTCGGCATATTGTTATGTGCGTGCAGCGATAAGAACCTGGATATTTCTGAAAAACGAAAAGCAGAAAGTTCAGATGAAAACAAAGAGGCTTATGAAAAGGGATATCATCTTCCGATTAAAAAGGAAGAGCGTGAGAGGGCAGAAAAAGACAGTATTGCTGCCTTGAAGTTGGTTCAAGATATTTACGCTGAAGCGGATAAGGGAGATGCATCGAATGTAGTTCTTACAGATTCTGTTATGGAGCAGATGAAAAAGATACTCGGCAGAGGGGGAGTTCCGGTAATTAGTTCTGAGGAATACTCTGTTATGGAAAATTATCAGGTGATGGAAAACTTCTTACACAGTTCGGAGCAGGGAGTTGAAGGAAATGTAATTTTATATGATATTTTACAAGACGGAAGTATTGAGAGAAGAAAATATCTTTATGACGGGAAACAGATGTATCTGTTAGCAGTCAGAGCAGTTTGGAATGAGGAAGGAGATCCGGTGATTGCATATCGCTCTTACACAAGAATGAAAGAATGGAGATACACAGAAAAGGGATGGTTTGCTTATGAATTGTGTGTACCGGAACCGCCGGAAGTATCAGAAATTGTGGATGGAAGTTGTATGATCAGGGTAAAACCGTTAGATGCAGAATGTATTGAATTGTCAAAAAAATGTGTGTTGCCATTGGGATATCAAGGAAATAATTTACTATGTTCTAATTGGGATCGTGAACATTTAGAGGGGCTGGATTACAATGGGCTATATGAATACCTCTACCAGATGAAATATCAAAAAAGATTTGTTATGGAAGAAGGAAAAAATGGAATCCCCGCAGAGGAATTTGAACAACTGATGTCAGAATATCTTCCTGTTACTGCAGAACAGTTGCGGAATATAGCTACATTTGATGCAGAAAAACAAGAGTATGTATGGGCAAAGCTTGGATGTGGCAATTACGCACCGACTCATTTTGGAACTTCTTTACCAGAAGTAATAAAAGTAGAGGAACATCAGGATGGGGCGCTTACTTTGACAGTGGAGGCGGTTTGTGATATGGTCATTTCCAATGACGCAGTGATTACACATGAACTTACTGTGAAATTTCGAGAAGATGGAAGCTTTCAATATTTGGGAAATAAGATTTTAGAAGATGGAATCCATCAGATTCCACAATATCAGTATCGAATTGCGAGGTGACATCCGATTGAACAACAAAAAGAACCGAACAGGAGTTATTTTTGAAATCTGTCGGTTCTTTCGCTTTTTATTTCCCAATATTTAATTCCGAGAGCACAGAAGTTGTGATTTCGGTTGCTTTACTTCCGGTAGTTTCGGTTTCTCCCTGAATATTTGTTGCAAAATAATATACATTGTCTGCGGTTTCCCAAAAACCGATAAACCAGCCATTTACATCTTTTCCATCAATCCGCCCAGTTCCGGTTTTTCCATAAAGAGAACTTTTGGAACCGGAAGAGAGAAGGATGGAATTTTTGACAGCGTCTATATTTTGTGGAGCAAATTGAAACTCGTTGTCATGGAATTTTTTTAACAGGTTGACCTGCTCAATCGGAGAGATTTTTAAAGATAAATCTGTCCAGTATAAGTCGATGTCTGAACCGGTCTGTTGATTTCCGTATTGAATCTTCTGTAAAAATGATTTTACAGAGTGAAATCCTAATTGTGAATCAATGGATTGAAAGTACCAGTTCACAGAGTTTTTCATGGCAGAAGATAAGGTCTGATTGGCTTCCCATGCATCGAATGGATAATCTTCGCCATTCCAGGTCATATCTGAATCTTCAGGAGTGATGATACCGGATTCTAAACCGAGTAAGGCATCGTATATCTTGTAAGTAGAGTTTGGGGCGATTCGTTCTTTGGCATTTTCGATGTTAAAAATATTCCAGGCGTTTTGATTTGTATCATATAAAACGAAACTGCCTTGATAGCCATTGAAATGATTGGAAAGATCAATGGTGGAAATATTTTTCATATCGTTTGGCAATCGGTATTCATTTTGCGGAGAACCTGCGGCAGCCAGTACAGGTGCATAGCTCAATGATAGAAATGCAATGAGGATATAAATGAGAAATCCCCGCGCTTTTCCCCGTTTTGTTTCTTTTTGAAAGGCAGCGATATTGAGAATCCTCCGTTTAATCTGCTTCATACTTCCACTCATCCCGGTTGCATAAGGAAAAGGAATGTGAGAAATTTTTTCGGCAAAATTGATCAGTGTGTTTCCATAGGCCTGATAATCTGTTTCGTCAAGAAGATGCAGCACAGCCGAATCACAGGAAAGTTCACGATCACATCGCATTTCCTTTAAGGCATACCAGACAAAAGGATTAAACCAATATAGAATACCAGCCAAATTCATAAGGAAAACAATGCGCGTATCTTTTTGACGGCAATGCTGTAATTCATGCAAAAGCATGAAGCGCATATCCTTTGCATTAAAATCTGAAATCAAATGAATCGGAAGGTAAATGCGAGGGTGTATGAGCCCCACAGTAACAGGTGATTTCAAAAATGCGGTACTGTATATCGGGATTTTCTTTTTGCAATGCATCTCTTTACAACAGTTTTCATAGAGCCGTTTTACTTGTTGATTTTGTAATGGCAGTGCAGATTGTTCCAAAGTGCGGAGCCTTAAAAAAGAACGTGCAGCTAAAACGAACATTGTGACAGCACCGACAGCCCATAAACTAAAAAGGAGTAAGTGAACAGGAGAGGATGTTTTACTGCTGATTGAGACTGCAAAATCATTTACTTTTTCAATGGCAGAATGTTCTTTTATGAAAACCTGTCCATCAGGAACAGAGAGAAAAAGTCTTTTCGGAAAATCTGAAAGGTGCAAGGCTGGAAATTTCTGCAAGATAGAGAAAATGTTTGCAGGTAAAAAAGGGACAGCCATGAAACTGAGCAGAAGAAACCAAAGGCGATACTGCATGCGGGCAGATAAACATTTCCGCAATAAGTGTTTTATGCCTGTCATGATTCCAATGAAAATGGAAATAAAAATATTGCATATTAAAAAATGGATTCCAAAATCAAACAAATAAATTCCTCCTATTCGTGAGTATCAGAGAGAAGATGACGCAAGGTATCAAGTTCTGTTTTGGATAATTTATCATCTTCTAAGTAAGAGGTAAGCATAGAAACGATGTTTCCATTGTAATATTTGTTTAAAAAAGAATTGCTTTCCTGACGGATATATTCAGTTTCCGGAACTAAAGGGGTATATACAAAGACTCTGCTTTGTTTTTCATAAGTAAGTGCTTTTTTTGTTACAAGCCGCTTCAACATTGTTTGTATTGTCTTTGGACTCCAGTCGGTTGTCTGAGTCAGTTTTTCAGTCACTTCATTTGTACTGATGGGAGCATACTTCCAAATGACCTTCATCACTTCAAATTCAGCTTCAGAAATTTGTGGCAGTTTACTCATATTCATTCCTCCAAGTCTTACATATGTAATAAAAATATTATAAGGGGATTTTATAAGAAAGTCAAACAATGAAAAATATTGACAGAAAATCTTACGTCCGTAATAATATAAATGTTATGAATGCCATTTCCCGATTTTGCAGGGCGGTGTCTGCAGCTTCACATCCAGCTTTATGATGTGTAAGCTCATCGACACAAAGCGCGAAATAAGAAATTCAGGAGGTGCTGTGAAGGGATTTGAACGAAAAAGTTGATAGAAAATATAAACTCCGGAAAGAAGTCAAAAATTCTCTCCGGAGTTTATGCGTTCTGTTTTATCTATACCTGATGATATTTCTGGAGCAATTTATGGATCTTATCTGTTGGATTCATAACAGCACCGATCGTCAGATCGTGATTCAGGGAATCAATGATCAGAGCCAGGAATTTACTCATGTCTGCCTTGACAAAGTATTCTCTTTCGTCTACAGCAGGCGGCAGATATGTCAGGTTGGTTGTTACGACTTTATCAAGATATCCCTTTTTGTAGTATTCATCGAATTTTTCAAATCCGTCTGTGAACAGTCCGAATGTGGTGCATACGAATACGCGGGCTGCGTTGCGGTCTTTTAATTTCTTTGCAACATCCAGCATACTTTCACCGGAGGAGATCATGTCATCCACGATGATCACATCTTTGCCTGCCACATCATCTCCGAGGAATTCATGTGCTACGATCGGATTCTTTCCATTTACGATAGTAGAGTAGTCTCTTCTTTTATAAAACATACCCATATCCACTCCAAGCACGTTGGAGAAGTATACGGCACGGTGCATTGCTCCTTCGTCAGGGCTGACGATCATCAGATGGTCTTTACTGACTTTCAGATCCGGAACTGCACGGAAGAGTGCTTTCATAAACTGATACTGAGGAGTAAAGTTGTCGAATCCGCTCAGAGGAATCGCATTCTGTACACGCGGGTCATGTGCATCAAATGTCAGAATGTTTGCAACGCCCATATCTTTTAATTCTTCCAATGCCAGAGCACAGTCCAGAGATTCTCTTTTGGTTCTCTTATGCTGACGGCTCTCGTAAAGGAATGGCATGATGACATTGACGCGGTGTGCTTTTCCGGTAGACGCTGCAATGACACGCTTGATATCCTGAAAATGATCGTCCGGAGACATGTGGTTGAGGTGTCCGTTGACAGAGTAAGTCAGACTGTAGTTGCATACATCTGACATAATGAAGAGATCAGTTCCCCGGATGGTCTCTTTGATCACACCTTTTGCTTCTCCGCTTCCGAAACGCGGGCAGTTACATTCTACCAGATAGTTATTTGTGCGGTAATTCACATACAATGGGGACTCTGTCACCTCATTGATGGTGTTTTCACGGAAAGATACGATATAGTCGTTGACTTTCTGTGCCAGTTCTTTACAGCTTTCCAATGCTGCAAGTTTCAATGGAGCAACTGGAAGGGTTTTTTCCAATAATTCAATATTTGCCATGATTTTCTCCTGTGTTTTCGTTTTTCCATATCCGACCTCCGGATATGCGATTTCATATATCGTTATATCATTTTTTGCAGGGAAATTCAAGCATGGCTTTGCTATAGAAGAAAATTATGCTATACTGGTACTGTTAATATGCCAGAAGTATGAGCAGACAGGAACTTTGTTTCGGTAAAAAGCAGGAGACAAAGTCTAAAAATAGAAGAAGTACAAGGAGTTTGAAAATGAAAAAGCACGAGCATATTGTGAAGTCTCTGATGCCCGGCGGGATTGGAGAAGAACTGGGGATCGAGCCGGGAGATAAGCTGCTTGCCATCAACGGAAATGAGATACAGGATGTATTTGACTATTATTACTATGAAGAGAGTGAACAGCTTCTGCTTCTGATCGAGAAGCCGGACGGGGAAGAGTGGGAGCTGGAAATTGAGAAGGATGAGGATGAAAGTCTGGGGATCGAGTTTGACCAGAGTCTGATGGATGAGTACCGTTCCTGCAGAAATAAATGTATGTTCTGTTTCATTGACCAGATGCCAAAGGGAATGCGGGAGACACTATATTTTAAAGACGATGATTCCCGTTTGTCATTTTTGCAGGGCAATTATATTACGTTGACCAATATGAGTGATCATGATGTGGAGCGTATTGTAAAGTACCGTCTGGAGCCGATCAATATTTCGTTCCAGACGACAAATCCCGAACTTCGCTGCAAGATGCTGCACAACCGGTTTGCGGGAGAGGCGCTGAAAAAAGTAGATATTCTCTACCGGGGACAGATTGAGATGAATGGGCAGATCGTTCTCTGCAAGGGAGTAAATGACGGAGAAGAGCTGGAGCGGACGATCCGGGATCTGACAGGATATCTGCCGTATTTAAAGAGTGTTTCGATCGTTCCGGTAGGACTGACAAAATATCGGGACGGACTGTATCCTCTGGAGCCGTTTACAAAAGAAGATGCCAGGGAGGTGCTTTCTGTCATCCACCGCTGGCAGGAGAAGATCTATCAGGAGCATGGGATCCACATGATCCATGCGGGAGACGAGTGGTATGTGCTGGCAGAGGAGGAGGTGCCGGAGGAAGAGCGATATGACGGCTACCTGCAGCTGGAGAACGGTGTGGGAATGATGCGTCTGTTGTTCAACGAAGTACAGGAGGCGCTCTCTGCAGTGACAGGCGATGGAAGGCAGCGGGAGATTTCTCTGGCTACGGGACGTCTGATGTATCCTTATATCGGAAAAATTCTGGAGGAGATCAGAAAGAAATTCCCGAATATCACCACACATTTATATGCGATCCGCAATGACTTTTTTGGAGAGCGGATCACAGTATCAGGTCTGATCACAGGGCAGGATCTGACGGGACAGCTGAAAGGACAGCCTCTCGGGGAGAGACTTCTGCTTCCGTGTAATATGCTGAAGATCGGAGAACCGGTCTTTCTGGATGATTTTACGCTGGAGGAAGTGGAGAATTCTTTACAAGTGAAGACAGATATTGTAAAATCAAGCGGGCAGGATCTGCTGGATGCAGTGATCGGTGTTTATGAGAATGATGATTTCAGCACAGACAGAAGAAGAGGCAGATTTCAGGAAATGTAAGATTGAATGGAGAGAAAGGTAGTTGAAAATATGAGTAAACCAGTAGTAGCGATTGTAGGAAGACCGAATGTGGGAAAGTCTACGCTGTTTAATACATTAGCCGGGGAGCGGATTTCGATCGTAAAAGACACTCCGGGTGTAACAAGAGACCGTATTTATGCGGATGTATCATGGTTGGACAAAGAATTTACGATGATCGATACCGGCGGAATTGAGCCGGACAGCAGTGATATCATTCTTTCACAGATGAGAGAGCAGGCGCAGATTGCCATTGATACGGCAGATGTCATTGTGTTCATTACCGATGTGCGTCAGGGGCTAGTGGATGCAGATTCCAAAGTGGCAGATATGCTCAGACGTTCTAAAAAACCGGTTGTGCTTGTTGTCAACAAGGTGGATAATTTTGATAAATTTATGCCGGATGTGTATGAGTTCTATAATCTTGGAATCGGGGATCCGGTTCCGATCTCTGCGGCGTCCAGGCTGGGAATCGGTGATATGCTGGATGAAGTGGTTTCGCATTTTCCGGAAGGAGCAGGAGAGACCGAAGAGGACGAGCGTCCGAAGATCGCCATTGTCGGAAAGCCGAATGTGGGAAAATCTTCGATCGTCAATAAGCTTCTCGGAGAAAACCGGGTGATCGTATCAGATATCGCGGGCACCACAAGAGATGCCATTGATACGGCGATCAAACACGAGGACAGAGAATATATTTTTATCGATACCGCAGGACTGCGAAGAAAAAATAAGATCAAGGAAGAACTGGAGAGATTCAGTATTATTCGTACGGTGACGGCAGTAGAGAGAGCTGATGTGGTGCTGATGGTGATCGATGCCACAGAAGGGGTTACAGAGCAGGATGCTAAGATTGCCGGAATCGCACATGAGCGCGGAAAAGGTGTGATCATCGTTGTAAACAAATGGGATGCCATTGAGAAGAATGACAAGACCATGAAACGATATGAAAATGATATCCGGACGACACTTGCGTATATGCCATACGCAGAGATCATGTATGTTTCTGCAAAAACAGGACAGCGTCTGAATAAACTGTATGATATGATCGATATGGTCATTGACAGCCAGACACTTCGGATTCAGACCGGTGTGCTCAATGAGATTATGATGGAGGCCGTTGCCATGCAGCAGCCGCCGTCAGACAAGGGAAAACGTCTGAAACTTTACTATATCACCCAGGTATCGGTAAAACCACCGACCTTTGTAATTTTTGTAAATGACAAAGAACTGATGCATTTTTCTTATACCCGTTATCTGGAAAACAAGATCCGGGAAGCGTTCGGGTTCAGGGGAACGTCTCTGAAATTCTTTATCCGGGAGAGAAAGGAAAAGGATCAGTAGATATGGAACGAATTATCTGTCTTATCATAGGATATGCGTTCGGCCTGTTTCAGACCGGATATTTTGTGGGGAAACTCAATCATGTGGACATCAGAAAAACAGGAAGCGGAAACTCGGGTTCTACGAATGCACTGCGTGTGCTTGGAGTAAAAGCCGGACTGATGACGTTTGCGGGAGATGTTTTAAAATGTGTCCTGCCAATTCTTCTGGTGCGCCAGATCTTCAGTGGCAGCGATTGTCTGCCGCTGCTTGCGATGTATACAGGAGCAGGTGCCACACTTGGACATAATTATCCGTTTTATCTGAAATTTAAAGGCGGAAAAGGGATTGCGGTTCTGGCCGGGCTTGTGCTTTCCACCAAGCTCTGGATGGTTCCGATCCCACTTGCTGCATTTATTTTTGTGGTGGCAGTCACCCGCTATGTTTCCGCAGGGTCACTTCTGGTAACAATTATTTTTCTTGCAGAGGTGATATGTTTCGGGCAGATGGGGGGATTTGCGATGGCGCAGCCTTATGTGTACGAATTATATCTGGTGACGTTTTTACTGATGGCACTGGCATGGTGGAGGCATCGTGCAAATATAAAGAGACTGTTGAATGGAACAGAGAACAAAATCGGTTCTTCTAAAAAATAGAGACGATTAAAAAGGAGGCAGAATATGGCAAATATAGGTGTGTTGGGAGCGGGAAGCTGGGGAACGGCACTCTCCGTCCTGTTGCATGATAATGGAAATCAGGTAACGATCTGGTCGATCGATCCCGCCGAGGTAGAGATGCTGTCAAAAGAAAGAGAGCATAAGACAAAGCTGCCGGGAGTTCAGATCTCTGAGGAAATTCAGATTACCGGAGAGATACAAGAGGCAATCCTGGAAAAAGACTTTCTCGTCCTGGCAGTTCCGTCTCCGTTTACAAGAGCGACTGCGAAAAAGATGAGTCCATATGTGGCAGAAGGGCAAATGATCGTGGATGTGGCAAAAGGGATCGAAGAGACCACGTTGATGACACTTTCCGAGCAGATTAAAGAAGAGATTCCGCAGGCGGATGTGGCAGTTCTTTCCGGACCGAGCCACGCGGAAGAGGTCGGGAGAAAGCTGCCGACAACCTGTGTGATCGGTGCGACGACAAGAAAGACGGCCGAGTATCTGCAGTCTGTATTTATGAGTAAGGTGTTCCGTGTCTATACAAGTCCGGATATTCTGGGGATCGAGCTGGGAGGATCATTGAAAAACGTGATCGCTCTGGCAGCGGGAATCGCAGACGGACTTGGTTATGGAGATAACACAAAAGCGGCATTGATCACTCGAGGAATTGCGGAAATTGCGCGTTTGGGTGTAAAAATGGGCGGTAAGCTCGAGACATTTACCGGGCTGACCGGAATCGGAGATCTGATCGTGACCTGTGCGAGTGTGCATAGCCGGAACCGCAGAGCCGGATACCTCATGGGACAGGGAAAGACCATGCAGGAGGCCATGGATGAAGTGCAGATGGTAGTGGAAGGTGTGTATTCTGCAAAGGCAGCCAGAAAGCTGGCAGAGAAATATGAGGTGTCCATGCCGATCGTGGAGCAGATCAATGAAGTACTGTTTGAAAACAAGAGTGCTGCACAGGCAGTGGATGAACTGATGCTTCGAGAATCAAAAAGTGAGCATTCCGTGCTGCCGTGGCCGGATGAGACGGTATAGTTTTTTTAAATTCAAAAGAATAGAGCCGGAATAATCCCCTTTGTTTCTGCATAGATTGGTATCAGCAGAACAAGGGGGTATTTTTTATGGATGCATTTCAGGTATACAAGGATATGAAAGCAAGGACCAACGGGGAAATCTATATTGGAGTTGTAGGTCCGGTTCGGACAGGCAAGTCAACATTTATCAAGCGGTTCATGGATCTTCTCGTGCTGCCGAATATGACGGATGAACACGCAAAAGAGCGGACAAAAGACGAACTTCCGCAGTCAGCTTCCGGAACAACGATCATGACAACAGAGCCGAAATTTGTTCCGAAAGATGCGGCATCTGTCAGGCTGTCCGAAGACGTGGAAGTTAAGATCCGACTGATCGACTGTGTCGGATATATGGTAGACGGGGCGAGCGGTCATATAGAAAACGATGTGGAACGTCAGGTGAAAACGCCATGGTTTGAACATGAGATCCCCTTTACAAAAGCGGCAGCGATCGGGACACAGAAGGTGATTCATGACCATGCGACAATTGGGTTGGTTATCACAACAGATGGAAGTATCGGAGAGCTTTCGAGAGAAAATTATATTTTGGCAGAAGAAAAGACCATTCAGGAATTGAAATCCATCGGAAAGCCGTTTCTGATCCTTTTGAACACACAGAAGCCATACAGCGAAGAAACAAAAAGTCTTCAGGGGAAAATGGAGGAAAAGTACGGAGTATCTGTTCTTGCGGTCAACTGTGCGCAGCTTCGGACAGAAGATATTAATCAGATCATGCGGCAGGTGTTGTATGAGTTTCCAATTTCAGAAGCAGAATTTTATATTCCGAAGTGGGTGGAAATGCTGCCAAAGGATCACCCGGTAAAAAGCGAGGTGCTCTCCAGTGTAAGAAATCTGCTGGATGGAATGGATGACATTCGAAGTGTGGCAGAGGCGGTACCGGTAAGTGACAGCGAGTACATAGAGAAGATCAGGATCTCTCAGATTGAAATGGATACGGGAATCGTAAAGATCCAGATGGACTTGAAGGAGAAGTATTATTATGAGGTGCTCAGTGAACTGACAGGGACGAAGATTCAGGGAGAATATGAACTGATCGCAGCGATGAAAGAACTTGCCGCAATGAAAGAGGAATATACACAGATCAAAGATGCGTTTGCCGATGTGAAAATGAAAGGATACGGTGTAGTTAGCCCGAAGAAAGAGGAAATTCTGTTAGATGAGCCTGCGATCATCAAACAGGGCAGTAAATATGGTGTGAAGATCAGATCAGAGGCTCCGTCTGTTCATATGATCCGTGCCAATATTGAGACTGAGATCGCACCGATCGTGGGAAGTGAAAAGCAGGCACAGGATCTGGTGGAATATATCAAAGCAGAGAGTGAGACTCCGGAGGGAGTATGGGGAACCAACATATTTGGAAAATCTGTAGAAGAGCTGGTGCTGGATGGGATGCGCAATAAGATCAATATGATCAACGAGGAGAGTCAGGTGAAGCTCCAGGATACGATGCAGAAGATCGTCAATGACAGTAATGGAGGGCTGGTCTGCATTATTATCTGATTTTTTTGCTTTTTTCTGCCGGATGCTTGGACTCTTATTCTCAGATGTGGTACAATAAAGCGGCAGAGTGTTCTCTGCATTACAGAATTTAGTTGAGACCGGAGTACAAGAAAGGGGTACGAATCTATGAAAGCGGCTATTTTTACGTTGGATACAGAAAGTTATAAAGCAAGAAAGGCAAGTGCGGCAGGGATGGTTTTAAAGAAACTGCTGGAACAGTCCGGGTTTGAGACTGCTGCCGTGCGTGTGATCCCGAAAGACCGGAAAGTGGCGGCATCGGTATTAAAAAGAGTGGCAGAGGAGCAGACCGCAGAGTTGGTTCTGACAACAGGAGCAGCAGGACATCTCGAGAGCGACTGTGCTCCATATGCACTGATGGATGTGGCAGAACGCCTTCTTCCGGGGATCCCGGAGACACTGCGTGCATTCCGCAACCGGGATTCTCTGCAGGCGGTTCTGGACTGCAGTGCGGCAGGTGTGTGCAAAAAGACGCTGATGGTAAATCTTCCGGGAGATGCCAAAGAGGCAAAGGAAGCACTGGAATTTATTCTTCCGGAATTAAAACGTGCGATTGAGATGTTGAACGTATGATGCGGGTGACATATCTCGGACACAGTGGATTTCTTCTGGAGATGGAGGATGCCCTGTTTTTGTTTGATTATTATCAGGGCAGTCTCCCCGAAATGGATCCGGAAAAAACATTGTTTGTATTTGTGAGTCATGTACATTATGATCATTATAATCCGGACATTTTGAAATTGCGCTGTCAGAGACAGAACATCTGGTATCTTTTTTCTGATGATGTGCCGATGCCGGATGAACAGAAACAGGTAATCCGGCTGTCGCCCGAAGAAGAGAGGCGTGTGAATGGCATCCGGGTGCGTACACTGCCATCTACAGATGAAGGAGTCGCATTCTGGATAGAATATCATGGAATCGTGATTTATCACGCAGGAGATTTGAACTGGTGGCACTGGGAAGGAGAACCAAAGTCGTATAATGAGCAGATGAGAGCGGATTATCAGAAGGCGATTAGAGAGCTTCCGGATCAGCCGATCGATGTTGCATTTGTGCCGGCGGATCTCCGTCTGGGTGAGCAGTATGTCTGGGGACTGGACTATTTTATGCGTCATACAGACACGAAAAATGTGTTCCCGATGCATTTCTGGGGATCCTATGAAGTGTTTGACAGGCTTTTTCACGAACCGTGTACAACAGAATATAGAAGCAGAATCCGAGAGATTCAGACAGAAGGACAGGTGTTTGACATTCAGAGTCAGACATAGTATAATGAAGAACAGTATTAAGTAAGACAGACAATCGCGGATGCATGCGCCGAAAGGCCGCAGACGAGGAAAGTCCGGGCTTCGCAGGGCAGGATGCCGGATAACGTCCGGTGGAGGTGACTCCAAGGCCAGTGCAACAGAAATAAACCGCCTGTACAATGTACAGGTAAGGGTGGAAAGGCAGTGTAAGAGACTACCGCCCTTCTGGTAACAGAAGGGGCACATGTAAACCCCATCCGAAGCAAGACCGAATAAAAGCTATGCGGCTGCCCGTCGCGCTTTAGGTAGGTTGCTTGAACCTGACGGCAACGTCAGGTCTAGATAGATGATTGTCCAATGACATAACCCGGCTTATCGTTTTGCTTAATTTGATGCTGTCGCTTTGCGGCAGCATTTTGCATATGAACAGAGATTTTATACAAGGCAGGAAAAGAGTATGGGAATGAGAATCAATACAACGCTGCCGCTTCCGGCAGAATTGAAAGCAGAGTATCCGCTTTCAAAGGAACTTACAGAAATCAAGAAAAAAAGGGATGCTGAAATTCGGGACATTTTTACAGGAAAGTCAGACAAGTTTGTCGTCATCGTAGGGCCATGTTCTGCAGACAATGAAGATTCCGTGTGTGAATATATAAGCAGGCTGGCAAAAGTGAATGAAAAAGTATCGGACCGCCTGATGATTATTCCGCGGATCTACACGAACAAACCAAGGACAACAGGTGAGGGATATAAAGGAATGCTTCATCAGCCAAAACCGGATCAGGCGCCGGATTTGCTGGCTGGAATTATTGCGATCCGTAAGATGCATATCCGTGCCATAGAAGAAAGCGGACTGACAAGCGCGGATGAGATGCTGTATCCGGAGAACAGAAGCTATCTGGATGATATCTTATCTTATGAGGCAATCGGGGCGCGTTCTGTTGAAAACCAGCAACACAGACTGACGGCCAGCGGTATGGATATTCCGGTGGGGATGAAAAATCCGACCAGTGGTGATTTTTCTGTGATGCTCAACTCTGTGATCGCGGCACAGAGTTCCCATACTTTTATTTACAGAGGCATGGATGTAACGACAGATGGAAACGATCTGGCACATGTGATTCTGCGCGGCGGAGTGGACAAGTATGGTACTTGTAATCCAAATTATCACTATGAGGATCTGATCCGTCTTCAGGCGATGTATGGAGAGAAACATCTGGCCAATCCGGCAGCGATCGTCGATGCCAATCATTCGAATTCCAACAAGCAGTTCAAAGAGCAGATCCGTATTGTCAGTGAGGTGCTTCACAGCCGGAATTACAATACAAAATTAAAAGAGCTGATCAAAGGTGTGATGATTGAAAGTTATCTGGAAGAAGGATGTCAGAGTATCGGGGCAGACCAGATTTACGGAAAGTCCATTACAGACCCGTGTCTTGGATGGGAAGATACAGAGCGATTGATTTATAAAATAGCAGAAGAGTGCTAGAAGGGAGGCACATGATGAGAAGGCAGATGCTTGGAAAAAGTATGCTGGAAGTTCCGGTAGTTGCAGCTGGATGTATGCGTATTCAGGGAATGGATGAGACAGAGGTGGATGAGTATATCCATACCTGTCTGGAACTGGGAATTCAGTTTTTTGATCATGCGGATATTTATGGAAAAGGGGCATGCGAATCTCTGTTCGGACGTGTATTCGAGCAGACAGAATTTCGCAGAGAAGATATCATCCTGCAGTCTAAATGCGGGATTGTACCAGGTGTGATGTATGACTTTTCCAAAGAACATATTTTGCAGTCGGTAGAGGAATCTCTCCGCAGGCTGCGTACTGATTATCTGGATATCCTGCTTCTTCACAGACCGGATGCACTGATGGAGCCGGAAGAAGTGGCAGAAGCATTTGATCTGTTGGAGGGATCCGGAAAGGTGAGACATTTCGGTGTTTCCAATCATACGCCGATGCAGATCCAGCTTTTGAAAAAATGTGTGAGACAGGATCTTCTTGTCAATCAGCTTCAGTTCAGTATTCCGTTTTCTAACATGGTTGCATCAGGACTTGAGGCAAATATGCTGACAGATGGTGCCGTCAACCGAGACAACAGCGTGCTGGATTTTTGCAGACTGCATGATATGACGATTCAGGCATGGTCTCCGTTCCAGTATGGATTTTTCGAAGGGGTATTTGTTGACAGTGAGAAATATCCGGAATTAAATCAGGTGCTGGCGGATCTTGCGGAAAAATATGGGACAACAAAGACTGGTATCGCATCTGCATGGATATTCAGACATCCGGCAAAGATTCAGATGGTAGCAGGTACGACCAATCTGAAGCGATTGCGGGAGATCGCGCTGGCGGCAGATATCCGGCTGACCAGAGAAGAATGGTATCAGTTATATTTAAGTGCGGGACATATACTGCCATAGAATTTTGAGATAAATAACGGGAACGTGATCTGTAAAAACCACGTTCCCGTTTGTTTTTTTGTTTATCTTCCGGAGTATTTTTCTTCGCAGTATTTGCAGCGGTATACCTGGTTCTCTTCGTCTGTCAGGACAAAGATGTGATCCAGTTCCTGCTCGATGGATGTGATACATCTTGGGTTTTTACAGCGGATCACATTGGTGATCTCTTTTGGAAGTCTTAGGATTTTTTTGTCGACGACCTGTTCATTGGAGATAATATTGACTGTGATATTGTGGTCGATAAATCCGAGAATATCAAGGTCCATAAAATCGATCGGACACTCGATCTTCATGATGTCTTTTTTTCCCATTTTACTGCTGCGGGCATTTTTGATGATCGCAACACAGCAGTCCAGTTTATCGAGGTGAAGATATTTGTAAATATCCATACTTTTTCCTGCTTCGATGTGATCCAGAACAAAACCTTCAGAAATACGTCCTACGTTCAATGTATTTTTCAAATTAGATACCTTCTTTCTTTATGCGAAACAAATTTTTGTTACTCTACATGAATATCAAGCAGTGTCAGAATCAGTGCCATACGTACATAAACACCATACTGTACCTGTCTGAAATAAGCTGCTCGCGGATCATCGTCTACTTCCACAGAAATCTCGTTGACACGTGGCAGTGGATGCAGTACAAACATATCGGAAGGAGCCAGCTGCATTTTCTTTTTGTCCAGGATATAGAAATCTTTCATGCGGACATAATCTTCTTCGTTGAAGAAACGTTCTTTTTGTACACGTGTCATGTATAGGATATCAAGTTCCGGCATGGCGTCTTCCAGACGGACAACTTCCTTGTATTCGATATGGTTTTTATCCAGAACATCCTGACGGATATAGCCTGGAAGACGTAATTCTTCTGGTGAGATCAAAACAAATCTGATTCCCTCATAGCGCACCAGAGCGTGGATCAGAGAATGTACGGTACGTCCGAATTTTAAGTCTCCGCAAAGTCCGATCGTCATATGATCAAGGCGTCCCTTTACGGAACGGATAGTCAAAAGGTCAGTCAGTGTCTGGGTTGGATGCTGATGTCCTCCGTCTCCTGCGTTGATGACAGGAATGGAAGCGTGCTTACAGGCAACCATCGGCGCTCCTTCCTTTGGATGGCGCATAGCAACGATATCTGCATAACAAGAAACGGTGCGGATCGTATCTGAAACACTCTCTCCTTTTGAGGCAGAGCTGGAATCTGCGGAAGAAAATCCCATGATGCTTCCGCCCAGATTAAGCATCGCAGCCTCATGGCTTAAACGTGTACGCGTACTTGGTTCATAAAATAAAGTAGCCAGCTTCTTCCCTTCACATGCATGTGCATATTTTTCCGGGTGTTTTTCAATGTCTCCCGCCAGATTTAACAGTGTTTCCAGTTCCTCTACAGAAAAATCCAGAGGACTCATCAAATGTCTCATATGTAACCTCCTTGTAAATCAGATCTTGTTTGAGAGCAGAATCTGATTATCGATATTGTAATAAATCTTCAACAGTTTTGCGTTTTGGTGCAGATGGCTCGATATCAGGATATCCAAGTGCAATCAATGCAGCCAGTTCCCGTTCCTTTGGAATGTCCAGAAGACTGGAAATTCCACTCTCATCAAATACGCCCATAATGACAGTACCCAGTCCGTATTCGTGCGCAGCCAGACAGAACGTCTGACAGGCCACACCGGCATCAAACATCTGCCAGCGGTCTTTTTTTCCAGTGGTATAAGAGCCGTCGCGCTCAAAACCGCACCGTCCTTTGATATAAGTGACAGCAATCAAAACCGGTGTCTGGCGGATGATATCTGAATTGTAAGATGGGGTAAAGTCATCAGCAATTTTTCCCAGAAGGGAAGGATCCTCAATTGCGATATAACGGGTAATCTGAGTATTTTTCCAGGATGGGGAAAAAGAAGCTGCGGAAACGATCTCTTCAATCAATGAATGTTTAACAGAATCCGGTTTGAATCTGCGGATACTTCTGCGGCTTTTGATACAATCAACTGTATTCATTTCGATGTACCTCCCTATGCAAAATCTCTTCAATCATCATATACTAAACTGTGAGTTTTTTCAACAGAGAATTCATACGAAAATTAAGAAAGAAGCAGAAAAAATCTGGACAGAGATTGTAAATTGTAATTTAAAATTTGTTAATAGTTTGTAAAGAAGCTTAAAACAAAAAAATCAGGTGTTATAATACCAATGCAAAAGTGAAAAAAGAAGGAGAAATGTAAAATGAAGAAGAGAGTCATTGCGGTGTTGATTTCCGCCATACTGCTTTACCAGCCATTATCAGTATCTGCAGCAGCAGCTCCAGATGGAATGACAGACGCAAGCAAAACACCAGCGGCACAAAACGGGGCATGGGATGCATGGTGTGAGGAATGGGAAACAATAAAAACAGACTGGACACAGGTCGCCATGTCACCTGGATCCGATGAAACAGAAATGAATTTTGCATGGTATACGAAAGAAGGGGAAGAAGCGTCCTTTGTATATGGACAGACTCCGGATCTAAGTGATGGGCAAAGTGCAGCAGTATCAGAAAGTCCGGCACAGACAGGTTATAAGAGCAGCAAAGTGGTAATAAAGGATTTGAAGCCCGGAACTACGTACTATTATCAGGTGGGCGGAAAAAAGATTTGCTCCTTTACTACGGATGCGGATACAAGTTCCTTTTCCTTTATTTTCGTAGGAGATCCGCAGATTGGTTCTTCCAATCCGGAAAAAGCAAAGACTCCGGAGGATATTTTAAAACCATCCTTTGCGGCAGCACAGTCAGAAGCAGTTAGAAATGATACCTTTAACTGGAATGATACATTGACAAAAGCATATGAAAAAACAAACAGATTGGCATCCTTTGTTCTTTCTTCTGGCGATCAGATTCAGACAAATGCCAAAAAAGTGCAGGATACAACAATCAGTGAGGTGGAATATGCAGGATATTTGAGCCCGGATCTTATGAAAAGTGTACCCGTCGCAACAACGGTAGGAAATCATGATGCAGACAATGCCAATTATACGTATCATTTTAATCCGGCAAACAGCAGTTCTCTTGGCGACAATGGAACAGTAGGCGGAGATTATTACTACACATATGGGGACGCCCTGTTTATGATTTTAAATACGCAGGATACAAATGTGGAGGAACATCGTCAGTTTATCGAATCCACAGTAGCGGCAAATACAGATTGCAAATGGAAAATAGTAACACTTCATCAGGATATTTATGGATCTGCAGAACATTCCAATGAACCGGAAATCACCAATTTGCGTTATAGTCTGGTGCCTGTGTTTGAACAAAATGAGATTGATCTGGTGCTGGCAGGACATGATCACGCATATTCCAGAACAAAAATGTTAAAAGGCGGTCAGTTCAAAATGGAATATTCGGATGATGAATTTGAAGAACAGTTGGAAAAAGATATGGATGCGGGAGAAAATCCTGATACACTTTATGAGGCACCGGGAAATATTTCAGAAGATACACAGGATGAGGGCGAACAAAAATATCTGAAATATCTGCATGCGGTGATGGATGAGGAAGCAGTAATGGAATTGACAGAGAATCAGGAAACGGCGGTAAATTCTGATGGAATCATGTATCTGACAGCAGGATCTTCATCAGGAAGTAAATATTATGATCTGGTACCTCGCCAACAGACTTATATTGCCAACAGATGGCAGCAGGATGTTCCGACTTATTCGGTAGTAGACATTACGGAAACAACATTGACAGTGAATACATATCGCACAGATACACAGGAACCGATCGATACACAGTTTATGCTTGTGAAATCAGTTGATCATGGACAGCTTTCCGCGTTAATTGAAGAAGCTGGGAGTAAAAATCCAGAAGAATATACAACCGAGAGTTATCAAACAATGCAGCAGGCTCTGGAAGGCGCCAGAACTGTAAATGCAGATCCGGCAGCAGATACGGCAACACTGACAAATGCGTATACTGCATTGAAAACAGCATTGGATCAGTTGGAGATGAAACATCAGGAAAATTTAAACCCACCGTCATCCAGTGATTCACCGGACAATGGACAGTCACAAAACGGAGGTACAAGTGGTTCTATGAGCGACCAGACTACGCATACAGAAGGTATCAATAAAAAACCAGTGACTTCACAAACAACGGTAAAAACAGGAGACGCTGTACCGATTGCAGGGGCAGTAATCGTGATGTTAACAGCGTTACTTTGCGGAGTCGGAGTGCTCGTGGCCAGGAGAAAGCGTGACCAAAAATGAATTGGCTGAAAAAAGGGAGAAGGCAGTTTATCATTTTCGGAATTACGATTCTGTTTGCTGCATTTTTGATACAGTTAAATCAAGTGGAACGGGAAGGGCTGTATGAAACAGAAGGAAAAACCTTTGAAAAAGCAAAAGTAGTGGAGATAAAAAAAGATAATACAACAGAGTCGGGAAATCAGATTGGAAATCAACTGGTTTCCCTTCGATTATTAAGTGGCAAGTTCCGTGGAACAGTTGTGGAGGCTGTCAGTTCTTCAGGTTATCTTTACGGAACACATTGTGAAAAGGGCATGAAGGTGATCGCGGAAGTGAATGAAGGGGAAGATTCGTTGTATGTTACCGTCTACAGTTATGACCGTACGGCAATTTTGTGTATGATTGTTTTGCTGTTTTTGCTGACCTTAAGTCTGATCGGAGGGAGAAAAGGAGTCTATTCCGCTGTCGCTTTGATTTTTACATTTGTCTGTATTGTATTTCTATTTTTGCCACTTATCTACAGAGGGGTATCTCCTGTTTGGGCAGCAGTACTGGTCGCAATTCTGACGACGGTTGTGACCATGTATTTACTGGGAGGGATTTCAAGTAAAAGTGCGACTGCTGTGGCCGGCACAGTACTGGGGGTTGGAATTTCAGGGATACTGGCAATTCTGTTTGGAAAATGGACACATATTTCCGGATATAATGTTGCAGATATTGAGCAGTTGACGTATGTAGGTCAGACAACGAATATTAAAATTGGAGAATTGTTGTATGCGGGCATTTTGATTTCGGCACTGGGGGCTGTTATGGATGTTGCGATGTCAATAGCGTCTACTATCAATGAAATCCACTTTCGCAATCCACTGCTTTCTGCAAGGGAATTATTTTTTTCGGGGATACGGGTTGGAAAAGATATGATGGGGACAATGTCAAATACACTGATTTTAGCTTTTACAGGTACGTCGATTAATACGTTAGTATTTTTGTATGTGTATAACTATTCCACAACGCAGATCATCAATATGTATTCCATAGGAATCGAGTTAATTCAGGGAATTGCTTCCACAATGGGAGTGATATTGACGATTCCATTGGTTTCATTACTTAGTGCATGGCATTTAAAACGGAAAGAAATTAAAATTTTTTCAAAAATTTTTCAAAGAACAGGCCGGCGGTAAACCAAAGCGGCGCATAATCAAGACGGATGACCCCTTTGATATTGAATTTTGCACGACTGTAATCCCAGGGACAGATCCGGTGTTTCTTTAAAAACAGACCGGATAAAAATTCCCCGGCAAAAATAAAAGCAGTGTAGATACTACCCCTTAAAAAGGTGCTTTTTGTTTTCAGTTTTTGGGAAAGCGGAGAAAAGACGCACGCCATCCCGTAGATCGGAAACATCCAGATGGATGTTTTTCCCGCAAGTGTATAATCTTTTACCAAAAGGGAATGAAGTCCCGTAAACAGTATTTCCATGCACCAGCCGATGATGCCGCATAAAATAAATTTTTTCTTCATAAGAACAGGATGTCCGTTTCTGTGCAGATTTATGCAGATGAAAATCAGGTATTGTACAATCGGAAAAAAATGTATTATAATACAGCTTAAGTTTGAAAGGACAAGGAGAGAAGAAAAATGGCGACATTGGAAGAACTCAGGGAGAAGCTGGATGGGATCGATGATCAGATCGCAAAGCTGTACGAAGAAAGAATGAAAGTCTGCGAGGATGTTGGAAGATTTAAAGTCGGCGCAGGGCGAAAAGTGTTTGACCGTCAAAGAGAACATGAAAAACTTCTGGATGTGGCATCCAAGGTGAACGGTGAGTTTAACAAGAAGGGGATTCAGGAGCTGTACGCACAGCTGATGAGTATGAGCCGGAAATTGCAGTATCAGCAGCTTGTGGAGGCGGGTGCACTGGGAAGACTTCCGTTTATTGAGATGGAGTCGCTTGATAAGCAGAATGTCCGTGTCGTATTTCAGGGGGTGGAAGGAGCTTATAGTCAGGCTGCCATGAAGAAATATTTTCCTGACAATGAGAACAATTTTCATGTGACGACTTTCCGGGAAGCCATGGAGGCAATCGAGGAAGGGGCGGCAGATTTTGCAGTTCTTCCGATTGAAAATTCTTCTGCTGGAGCAGTCAATGAAGTATATGACCTGTTGGTAGAGTTCGAAAATTATATTGTGGGAGAGACGTTCCTTCCAATCGAAAATACGCTGGCAGGCCTTCCTGGAACCACACTCTCTCAGATTGAGCGTGTGTACTCTAAGGCAGAAGCTCTGATGCAGACAAGCCGTTTCCTGGAAAAGCATGGAGACTGGCAGCAGATTAGTGTGTCCAATACAGCGGCAGCGGCAAAAAAAGTCCTAAAAGAGCAGGATCACTCGCAGGCGGCAGTGTGCAGTGCATATGCAGCACAGGTATACGGACTTTCTGTTCTGGCAGAGGATATCAATGATGAGACTAATAATGTGACACGGTTTATCATTGTTACGAATCAGAAGATTTTTACGCCGGCTGCATCGAAAATCAGTATTTGTTTTGAACTTCCGCACCAGAGTGGATCACTGTATCAGATTTTGTCGCATTTTATTTACAATGACCTGAACATGACAAAGATTGAATCCCGTCCGGTGGAAGGGAAAAGCTGGGAGTATCGTTTCTTTGTGGATTTCGAAGGAAATCTCGAACAGCCGGGTGTGAAAAATGCGATCCGGGGGCTCAGAGAAGAAGCGCGGAACTTGAAGATTTTAGGAAATTATTGATGAGTATGAGGGAGGAACAGGAAGATGCGTACCAATGAACTGATCTTATATAAAAATATGGAATACGAAGAGTTACTTTTGGATATGACATTTCTGATGGAACATTATGATAATGAATACTATAATCAGGAGGATTTAAAAGGACTGCTTTTTTCCTGTATGAATGAATTGCTGGAACTCTCAGAGTGTCACGGATTTTTCGGAAATCTCTGGCACACCTTCCTGACTTTCCTGCTGGCAAATGATGAAAATGCTTACAGCACCTCCTGCGAGATCACGGGAGAGACAAAAGGAAGCCTGAATCTGGCGGCAGAGCATGATTTTTGGATTTTTAAAGAATTATTCGATTATGATTTCACTGCATTGATGCGGGTTTTGGATGCAGGCTGTTTTTCCCTTCTTCTGGACTATGAAAATACACAGGATGACAGGATTGTTTTTAATAAACGAATCCGTGACAGAATCTGTAATCTGAGCAGGGAACTGGAGCAGGCAGAGGACGTACAGTCGTTTAAGCAGTGCGTGACGGAGTTTTATCGGGAGTTTGGAGTCGGAAAGCTGGGATTGCACAAAGCGTTTCGTGTGGAACATACCAAAGACGGAGCAGCGGAAATCGTTCCAATCACAAACATTGCTCATGTGCGTCTGGATGATCTCGTAGGATATGAGGCAGAAAAGCAAAAGCTGATTGATAATACCAAAGCGTTTGTAGAGGGAAAAAGAGCCAATAACTGTCTGCTCTATGGAGATGCAGGGACAGGAAAATCATCTTCCATCAAAGCAATTTTAAATCAGTATTATGATCAGGGGCTTCGCATGATCGAAGTATATAAGCATCAGTTTCAGGATCTGAACGAGGTGATTGCCCAGATTAAAAATAGAAACTATAAATTTATTATTTACATGGATGATCTCTCTTTTGAAGAATTTGAAATCGAATATAAGTATCTGAAAGCCGTGATCGAAGGAGGTCTGGAGAAAAAACCGGACAATATTCTGATCTATGCAACTTCCAACAGAAGGCATCTGGTGAGGGAGACTTTCCGTGACAAACAGGATCGGGATGAAGAACTGCATACAAACGATACGGTGCAGGAAAAACTGTCCCTTGTTGCAAGATTCGGTGTCAAGATTTATTTTGCCTCTCCGGCTAAAAAGGCATTCCAGAAGATCGTGACAGAACTGGCAAAGCGGAACCATATTTCCATGCCGGAAGAAGAACTTTTATTGGAAGTCAATAAATGGGAATTGAGTCACGGGGGAATGTCGGGAAGAACTGCACAGCAGTTTATTGATTACCTTCTTGGGAAGGAATAACCGTATCAGGCGGAAAAAGAAAAGGAATTTGGTATGACAGGAAAGAAACGGATGTGCCGTCTTGCATTGACAGGCGCACTGCTGTTGCTGTGCACAAATACGGCGGCAGGATGCAGACAGCAGGAAAAGCAGGAAGTAACACCAGAAGTATTGATGGATGCGGTAGACAAAAATATGAAAGAAGTCAATTCGGCATCCAGTTCACTGGAAATCGAGGTGGAGTTGGAGGATGTGCTGGATCATACCAGAATCCGAATGGATATGGACATGGAGAACACGGTAAGCCCCAGAGCAGGACACGCAAAGGGGAGGGCGGAAGTGAAGCTAAATGATAATCTGGTCTCTAGTAATATGGAAATCTACCAGGTGGAAGAAGGCGATAAGTATGTGACGTACAGTAGTCTTTATGAGCAGTGGTCGAGGACAGAGAGTGAAAACAGCGCCTCTTCCGGTGGTACAGAAACAGATTTTTTCCAGAGTGCAAGAGCGGAAATCGAAGATTTTACGCTTGCAAAGCAGCCGGTAAAGGTCCGGGAAAAGACGTGCTATGAAATCTACGGGGATATGCAGGGAAAGAAGCTGATGGATTTTCTTGGGGAGGAGATGATTCAGGCCTACGGTCTTGTGGATCTGCCGGATCAGGATGCGCTGGATACACTGGAGATTCCGGTTACGGTGGATATTTACAAAAAAGAAAAGCTGCCGGCAAGGATCATTGTGGATATGACAGAAATTATGGATGAATTGTACCAAAGCTATGGGAAGACCACCAATGTGAATTTTTATAATATCGAATTGGTCTATCAAGGGTATGATGATGTAAAACCGATTCAGGTTCCTGAGAGTGTGAAACAAGTAGTCAATGGGTAGGAATGCTCTAATAATCGTATAAATCATATACAAAGGAGAAAGAAGTATGTTTTTATTCCGCAAGAAAGAAATGGATATTGCTGCAGCAAAGCAATTTTGGAAATGGTTTGTTGAAAATGAGCAATGGATCATAGATAACGTGAGCAGCAATGGGGTAGAAGTTGTTTGGGCAATTGATGCACAGATAAAACCTGTTTTTCCATATTTTAAAAAAGAACTTGAATTTCAATTAGGATTCAATCATGGTATTGGCGAATTTTTCTTCTTTCATTTTGGAAATAAAAATCTGATTTCTGATGCCAAGAAATTAAATGAGCTTATGCCGGAATCTCTCTGTAAAAAGTGGTCTTTCGTCATAGAAAAATAGATGGATGCCCCTGGTAACGAAATTTGTACTAGGGGCATTTTGAATGCACTTTAATCAGAAATTTCTTTTAAGTCGCCGATATCACTGTCGATGATCAGCGAATAATTGGTATAATATACGACAAAGCCGGGTTTTGCACCCTTTGGTTTTTTGACATGTTTTTTTTCAATATAGTCAATCTCTACTTTTTCTCCGCCTCGGGCTTTGGAATAGTAAGCGGCAAGCCGTCCGGCTTCTTCAAATGTACGGTCCGGAAGCTCCTCTCCGTTGGTGCGGACAACAACATGAGATCCGGGCGTGTTTTTTGCGTGGAACCACCAGTCATTGCCGACGGCAAATTCGAAGGTCAGCCAGTCGTTCTGCAGGTTATTCTTTCCGACATAAATATGATATCCGTCACTGGAAAGATAGTGCAGTGGTTTGTTTTTGATTTTTACTTTTTTCTTGGTGAATTTGCGGCGCATATAACCGGAATGAATCAGCTCTTCCTTGATCTCTGCAAGATCCTCCTCACTGAGTGCGATATCCAGAGCAGTGCTGACGGATTCCAGGTATGTGATGTCTTCTTTTGTTTCTTCGGTCAGTGCGGATAATGCTTCAAAGGTACGTTTTTGTTTGTTATATTTTTCGAAATAGCGCTGTGCATTTTCCAACGGAGTTTTTGTGGTATCCAATGGGATTTTTACCATTTCATTGTTGTAGTAATTCAAAGCCTCCAGTACTTTTGCACCTGGTTCCAGATTATAGCCGTAAGTATGGATCAGTTCGCCGTATACTTTGTATTTGTCCCGATCCTCGGTATCGGATAACTGGCGCATCTGCAGAGCGTATTTTTTTCGAGCGCGTTCCAGAGCAGTCTGTACGATATGGCGCAGATCAGCAGATTTCTGGCGGATACGTGTGATCTGGTTTTTGGTTGCATAATAAGTCTCCAACACGTGCGAGATGGAAGAAAAAGTTTCCCGGTGGTATGTGTGCAAATGCTCCAGTGCAAGAGAAGAAAACTCCTTTGGTTCTTTTCCGTCATAGTAAACGGACGGGGAGAAATCCCCTTCCCTGACTGCGGAGAGATAAATACAAAACTGATTGTAAAAGTGTACACAGACATCTGCGGAAAGCTCTGAGGCCGGAAGCCTTGAATCTATACCGGAAAGAAAACAGATCTCCTCAGCGGTGACGGGACTGATCCCGGTAAAGCTGGTGTAGATCGCCTTGGATACCGGCATTGGCTTTGCACGAAGCAGGGTATGAAACTCGGCTTCTGAAATTGTGAGCGGATCTGCTTTTTCCATGGTGTCCGGGATGAAATAGTCCCGTCCGGGCAGCACTTCCCGGACAGAACTCATCTGGGCGGAGACATGTTTGATGCTGTCAATGATCGTTCCGTCTGAAGTACAGAAAATAATATTGCTGTGTTTGCCCATGATCTCCACGATCAGATCCTTGCGGCAAAGATCGCCAAGCTCATCCAGATGCTCGATTGTAAAATGAATGATCCGTTCTAGTTTGGGCTGCCAGATATCCACGATCCTGCCGTTTGCAATGTGCTTTCTCAAAAGCATACAGAAATTGGGAGCAGTCATGGGACTTGGTTTATTCGCGTCAGTGAGATATATGAGCGGAAGAGATGCACTTGCAGAAATGGAAAGCCGTCTCTGTCCCTTAGGGGATTTGATCGTCAGCAGAAGCTCGTCTGCCTCCGGCTGTGCGATCTTTGCAATTCTTCCGTTTAAAAGCTGTTCTTTTAATTCGTGGACCAGATTGGCCACGACAATTCCGTCAAAAGCCATAAAAAAATCCTTTCTTTTGGTTGGTTTCGTTTAACTTGATTATTGTATCACAGAATTCGGACAAGTGGTACCTGAAATCGGGAATTTCTGGAGTGAAAGCTTGACCAAACAGCATAAATAAGAGTATACTGGTAACAGAATTTCAAGAAAATGACAGAGGACAAAGACATGATAAAAAGTATGACAGGTTTTGGACGATGTGAAATTCAAAAAGAGTCCAGAAAATTTACGGTAGAGTTAAAAAGTGTGAACCACAGATATCTGGATGTAAATATCCGGATGCCGAAAAAGCTGAATTTTTTTGAGACGGCGATCCGTACGCTTTTAAAGCAGTATGCCAACCGTGGGAAGGTAGACATTTTTATTTCCTGTGAGGATTTGTCACAGCAGCAGATGATGCTGAAGTATAATGCTGCACTGGCAGCGGAATATATGCGTTATTTCCGTCAGATGAGCGAGGAGTTTCACATTGCAAATGATGTGAAAGTATCTGCATTGTCCCACTATCCGGAGGTACTTACAATGGAAGAGCAGACAGAGGATGAAGAGATTCTCTGGAGCGGGCTCAAAGAGGCGCTGGAGGGAGCGTTTGGACAGTTTGTGGAAACCAGAGTTTTGGAAGGTTCTCACTTAAAAGAAGATATCCTTCAGAAGCTCTCCGGTATGGAATCACTTGTGGAACAGGTGGAAGCACGTTCTCCTCAGATTGTGGCAGAGTATCGTGCAAAGCTGGAAGAAAAAGTAAAAGAATTACTTGCGGACGCGCAGGTTGAAGAGAGCCGGATTGCAGCGGAAGTGATTCTGTTTGCGGACAAGATCTGTACGGATGAAGAAGTTGTTCGTTTGAAAAGTCATATCGCACATATGAGAAATACACTGGAAGAGTCGGAGGGAATCGGGCGTAAGCTGGATTTCATCGCACAGGAGATGAACCGGGAGGCGAATACGATTTTATCCAAGGCGAATGATCTGGAAGTTTCGAATTATGCCATCGGACTAAAGACAGAGATTGAAAAGATCAGAGAACAGATACAAAATATTGAATAACCAGGAGATAAAGGAGAAATTTTAAAGAGATGAATCAGAGAGGGATTTTGATCGTTGTATCCGGATTTTCAGGGGCAGGAAAAGGAACACTGATGAAAGAATTGATGAAGCGTTATGAGGAAACTTATGCACTTTCTGTTTCTGCCACCACACGAAATCCAAGAGAAGGAGAAGTGGACGGAAGGGAATATTTTTTCAAAACAACCGAAGAATTTGAAAAAATGATTGCGAAAGAAGAGCTGATAGAGTATGCTAGATACGTGGAAAATTATTATGGAACACCGCGTACCTATGTAGAACAGCAGTTGGAAGCGGGAAAAGATGTGATTCTGGAGATTGAGATTCAGGGAGCGCTCAAGGTAAAGGAACGCTTTCCGGACACATTGCTTTTGTTTGTGACGCCGCCGTCTGCCAAAGAGCTGCGCAGACGTCTGGTCGGAAGAGGGACAGAGACCATGGAGGTGATCGAGTCCAGACTGGCAAGGGCAGTGGAGGAGTCAGAGTACATGGATCAGTATGATTATCTGGTGATTAATGATGATCTGGATGTCTGTGTATCCGAGATGCATAAGATCATCCAGGGAGAGCATCAAAGAAGTTTCCGTAATGAGAGCTTTATTCAGAGTATGAAACAGGATTTAAAAGGGAATGTGAAAGGAGACAGATAGAATATGTTACATCCATCTTATACAGATTTGATGAAGGTCGTAAATCAGGACGTTGAGGAAGGGGAATCAAAGGTTGTAAACAGCCGGTATTCCATTGTTATGGCAACGTCCAAAAGAGCGAGACAGTTGATTGACGGAGATCTTCCGATGGTACATGCAAAGGCAGGAGAGAAACCTCTGTCAATTGCAATTGAAGAGATGAATGCAGGCGAACTCAAGATTCTGGCAGAAAACGCAGAAGAGGAATAGGCATAGAAAGAGAAGATAAGGGGCAGATGCCATATGGTATCTGCCTTTCTGACTGTTGAAAAAAGGAGAAAAATGAAATATGAATATACTTTTTATTTCCCTCGGGTGTGATAAAAATCTGGTGGACACAGAAGTGATGCTGGGGATGCTGGCATCCAGAGGATATCAGATGGTAGAGGAAGAGACACAGGCAGATGTGATCGTGATCAATACCTGCTGTTTTGTCCACGATGCCAAAGAGGAGAGTATTCAGAACATTCTGGAGATGGCAGAATATAAAAAAGAGGGCAGATTAAAAGCCCTGATTGTTACAGGATGTCTGGCACAGCGCTATCGTCAGGAGATTTTAGATGAGATCCCGGAAGTGGATGCAGTGCTTGGAACGACTGCATACGACAAGATTTTAGATGCGATTGACGAGGCACTAAAGGGGCACCATACACTGACATTGGCCGATACAGATCTCCTTCCAGAAGTGGAGACAAAACGTCTGGTGACTACGGGCGGTCATTTTGCGTATCTGAAAATCGCAGAAGGGTGCGACAAGCATTGTACGTATTGTATTATTCCAAAGATCCGTGGAAATTTCCGGAGTGTGCCGATGGAGCAGCTCCTGTCAGAAGCAGAATATCTGGCAGAACAAGGGGTAAAGGAACTGATTCTGGTTGCACAGGAGACAACCTTGTACGGAAAAGATCTTTATGGTGAAAAATCTTTGCACAAACTCTTGAGAGAGCTGTGTAAAATTTCAGGAATCCGCTGGATTCGAATTTTATATTGTTATCCGGAAGAAATTTATGATGAACTGATTCAGACGATTAAGGAAGAACCAAAAATCTGTCATTATCTGGATCTTCCAATCCAGCATGCCAATGATGAGATTCTCAAACGTATGGGAAGAAGAACGACAAAACAGGAACTGATAGATATCATCAGTAAGCTCAGGAGAGAAATTCCGGATATCGCGCTTCGCACCACATTGATCACGGGATTCCCGGGAGAAACGAAAGAGCAGCATGAGGAACTGATGGAGTTTGTGGATGAGATGGAATTTGACAGACTCGGTGTGTTTACTTATTCTCCGGAGGAGGATACTGCAGCTGCGAGGATGGAAGGGCAGATCGAGGAAGAAGTCAAGGAAGAACGCCAGGCTGAACTGATGGAACTGCAGCAGGAAATTGCGTTTGATACTGCGGAAAATATGGTCGGAAAAGAAGTGCTTGTGATGATCGAAGGAAAAGTAGCAGATGAAAATGCATATGTGGGAAGAACATACAGAGATGCGCCGAATGTGGACGGTTTGATTTTTGTTAACACAGAGGAAGAACTGATGTCCGGTGATTTTGCAAAGGTAAAAGTATCGGGAGCAGTGGATTATGATTTGATAGGAGGTCTTATCTGATGAATTTACCGAATAAACTGACGGTTCTGCGAGTGCTGATGGTACCGTTTTTTGTGCTGTTTATGCTGACAGATCTTGGTGGAGCGGCGAACAAATGGATTGCACTGGCGATTTTTGTGGTGGCCAGTCTGACCGATCTGCTAGATGGAAAAATTGCCAGAAAATATAATCTGGTCACAAATTTTGGAAAGTTTATGGATCCGCTTGCGGATAAACTGCTGGTATGTTCAGCAATGATCTGTCTGATCGAAAAAGGAAGTCTGGCGGCATGGATCGTGATCGTGATCATTGCCAGAGAGTTTATTATCAGTGGATTCCGTCTGGTGGCGTCTGACAATGGAATTGTGATCGCGGCAAGCTACTGGGGTAAATTCAAGACAGTCTTTCAGATGGCGATGGTCATTGTACTGATCATGGATCTGGGTGGTGCTTTTGATGTGATCGGGCAGGCACTGATCTGGATTTCACTGGCACTTACGATCATTTCACTGATTGATTATGTGGCAAAAAATATTCAGGTACTGACCAACGGAGGCATGTAAGATGTATACAGACTGGCTTTTAAAAATGAAGGAAAATGAAGCGCAGACGACATTGGAAGAGCGTGTGGTGGAATTGCTTGCTGAACACAAAATGACAGTCACTACAGCGGAATCCTGCACAGGCGGCCTGATCGCAGCAACGCTGGTGAATGTTCCGGGGGCATCTGACGTATTGAATGAAGGGTATATCACATATTCCAATGAAGCGAAGATACGTCTTGTAAACGTTTCCCCAGAGACATTAGAGCGTTATGGAGCAGTCAGTTCCCAGACAGCAAAAGAAATGGCGAATGGAGCAGCAAAGGCGGCAAAAGCAGAGGCTGCTCTAAGCGCTACGGGAATTGCGGGACCGGGAGGAGGAACAGAGGAAAAGCCGGTAGGTCTGGTTTATATCGGCTGTTCTGTGAACGGAAAGACAACTGCGAAAAGATGTGTTTTTGATGGAAACCGTATGGAAAACAGGCAGCATACAGTGGAAACTGCATTGGAAATGCTTGTGGAAGCACTGGAAAATCTGGAAAAATAGAAAGTGATAATTGACGAATGTCGGAATTTGTGAGAGAATGTAAACGAATACGGCGTTAAGAATTTATCAAAGCCGCAGAGGGAAACCTCAAATAATACACAATTACATATGTTGAAAGGAGTTTTAACATGATTTATTCACACGAAGTAGAAATGATGTGTCCGGTAGCTCAGGGAGCAAATCACGGACCAGCTCCAATCCCAGAAGAAGCAAAATGGGTGCAGGCAAAAGAAGTTAAAGATATCTCAGGACTGACACACGGTGTAGGCTGGTGTGCTCCACAGCAGGGAACATGTAAGCTGACACTGAACGTAAAAGAAGGTATCATCCAGGAAGCACTGGTTGAGACAATCGGATGTTCAGGAATGACTCATTCTGCAGCTATGGCATCTGAAATTCTTCCGGGAAAAACAATTCTCGAAGCTCTGAACACAGACCTTGTCTGTGATGCAATCAACACAGCTATGAGAGAATTATTCCTGCAGATCGTATACGGACGTACACAGAGTGCATTCTCTGAAGATGGACTTCCGATTGGTGCAGGACTGGAGGATCTTGGAAAAGGACTTCGTTCTCAGGTTGGTACAATGTACGGAACTCTTGCAAAAGGACCTCGTTACCTGGAAATGGCTGAAGGTTATGTAACAGGTATCGCTCTGGATGAGAATAATGAAATTATCGGATACAAATTCGTAAGCCTTGGTAAATTCACAGACTTCATTAAAAAAGGTGATACACCAAACGAAGCATGGGAAAAAGCACAGGGACAGTATGGACGCGTGGATGATGCAGTTAAGATCATCGACCCAAGACAGGAATAGGCGATAGGAGGACTTAAAATGGCTTTATTTGAATCATATGAAAGACGAATTGATAAAATCAATGCTGTATTAAACAGCTACGGAATTGCTTCTATCGAAGAAGCTGAAAAAATCACAAAAGATGCTGGACTGGATGTTTACAATCAGGTAAAAGGAATCCAGCCGATCTGTTTTGAAAATGCATGCTGGGCTTACATTGTAGGTGCTGCTATCGCAATCAAAAAAGACTGCAGAAGAGCTGCTGACGCTGCTGCTGCAATCGGAGAAGGTCTTCAGGCATTCTGTATCCCTGGATCTGTTGCAGACCAGAGAAAAGTAGGTCTTGGACATGGTAACTTAGGAAAAATGCTTCTGGAAGAAGAGACAGACTGTTTCGCATTCCTTGCAGGACATGAGTCTTTCGCAGCCGCAGAAGGTGCAATCGGTATTGCTGAAAAAGCGAACAAGGTTCGTAAAAAACCACTTCGTGTTATCTTAAATGGTCTTGGAAAAGATGCAGCAAAGATCATTTCCAGAATCAACGGATTTACATATGTTCAGACAGAGTATGACTACTACACAGGAGAATTAAAAGAGGTTTCCCGTACAGCATATTCTGACGGACTTCGTTCTAAAGTAAACTGCTACGGAGCAAATGATGTTCGTGAAGGTGTTGCAATCATGTGGAAAGAGGGAGTAGACGTATCTATCACAGGTAACTCTACAAACCCGACACGTTTCCAGCATCCAGTTGCAGGAACATACAAAAAAGAATGCATCGAAGCAGGAAAGAAATACTTCTCAGTTGCTTCAGGTGGTGGTACAGGACGTACACTTCACCCAGATAACATGGCAGCAGGACCGGCTTCTTACGGTATGACAGATACATTAGGACGTATGCACTCTGATGCTCAGTTTGCAGGATCTTCTTCTGTACCGGCTCACGTAGAGATGATGGGACTGATCGGCGCTGGTAACAATCCGATGGTTGGAATGACTGTTGCTGTTGCAGTAGCTATTGAGGAATCAGCAAAAGAAGGAAAATTCTAAGAAACAGCGGAAAATCGCAGGTTTTGAAGAGTATAAGGACGTGTAAGGGTGTATAGATAAGTGACAATTTGCACACTATTTGCACATTACTTGCACATACCTATTTGCACACTTTTTAAACATACACTATTAGTACAAGTCGATTAGTACAAGTAAAATAATAAAAAGGGCGTGTGAAAAACATAAGTTTTTCGCTCGTCCTTTTTATTGTGCCGAATTTCGGCACAATGCTACGTAAATAGAATATAAAATTTGCATTGACAATATGGTATATATAACATATTATATAAATGTAAATATACAAAAGAGGCGATTTGAAGATATGTTTCAGGTTGAGTTTTACGAAAAAGAAGACGGAGATATTCCGGTAGAAAAATTTTTAAACAGTTTAGACATAAAAATGAGAAACAAAATACTTATGATTTTAAATGTATTACAAGAGAGAGGAAATCAATTAAGAGAACCCTATAGTAAACATTTAGAAGATGGTATTTTTGAAGTACGTGGCAAAGTCGGTAACGATATTTCAAGAGTTTTGTATTTCTTTTACTATAACGGGAAAATTATTATGACAAATGGTTTTATCAAGAAAACACAAAAAACACCGAAGTCTGAGATTGAATTAGCCAAAAAATATAGAAAAGAATACTTGGAAAGGTTTGGTGAATAATATGAAAACATTAAATCAATACATGGATGAACAATTAAAAAATGATGAATTTAGAAAAGAGTGGGAAAACTCGCAGCCAGAACTTGATGTCATACGTGCAATAGTCGATGCAAGAACTTCTCAAAATTTGACACAAAAAGAACTGTCTGAGAGAACAGGAATTAATCAAGCAGATATTAGCAAATTAGAGAATGGAACTAGGAATCCATCTTTAAATCTATTGAAGCGTCTTGCTGATGGTATGGATATGATGTTAGAACTAAAATTTGTACCAAAACCAAAGTTAAAATAGTAATATGTGCATTTTGAAGAGAAGCTGTACCGAAATTCGGCACAACCTATTGGAGATAAGGATTTTGCAGGAAATTTTGATGGAATCCGGGAAAGATACCGTGATAAGAGAATCAGTTCCAAAGCCCTGTCTTTAATTGGTCAGATGGCAGGTTCCACAGAACTGATTGAGATGGGAAAATCGATGGAGGTGACGAATATGTGTACCGCATTGGAACGTTTGAAAGCAGAAGGTGTTGAACAGGGTATCGAACAGGGTATCGAGCAGGGCATGGAAAAAGGGGTAGAAAAAACAGTCATTTCTATGCTGAAGAAAAATTATCCGATTTCTGAAATTTGTGAGATTACAGGGAAAACAGAAGAAGAGATTTTGAAAATAAAAGAGACACTGTAGTGTATGGGAGATATCAAAAGGTATCTCCTATTTTTATTGTGCCGAAATTCGGCATAATATGAGTTTTATGAAATGTTATAGAGGTGAAGATGTGTAGTATATATGATAATTTAAGAAAAGGTTTAGGAAATGTATCAAAAGATAGATGTATATTTATATTTCTTACATTGCTTAGTATTTTTGCAGGGAGCTATTGCTGTAATATATCGGCATTGCCAGGATTTGAATGGTTTATTCATCATAGTGAATTTCTAAAAAATATTTCCTATAGCGTTGTGGCAGGGTACATTTTTTATCTGGTACAGTATGTAATATCCAATTATATTCTTGGTAAAAAGGCATTAAAATTACTAATACCTGTGCGGGGATGGTTTGCTGCAAAAGAGGGAGGATCTATAGACTTGAAGGGGCAAGATGTCGTCCTTTATGAAACTGCCATAAAGGGGACATTGGAACAGGAAAAATTGTATTACAGAAAAAAAGCGGCACCGTTCAATCGTAACCGCAAAATAGAAAGTATCTTTTCAAAATCATCATATATGAGATAATAGGCTCATCATTATAAAGGTAAAAAGGTTTAGTACTCAACTTTTTTGACTAGAGTGTGTTTGAAAAATAAAATTTGCACAAAACATGTGTTTTTATTCCCTTTTTCATGATAAAATAAAGAAAAAAAGGGGGGATCCAACCGAAATTGGACACAGTCGAGAAGGAGCAAGCACTAAAGCTTATGTTATTATAAATCAAAAAGTGAAGGGAAAACTAAAATGGGGAAACTATATTTTCGGTACGGAGCTATGGGCAGCAGCAAGACGGCAAATTTGCTGATGGTTCACTACAATTTTCTGGAGAGGGGGAGACGTCCGGTTATTTTGAAGCCAAAACTGGATACAAGAGACGGAGAATATATTGTGAAGTCACGCATTGGCTTACAGGCGAAGTGCGAATTGATTGAAGAGTTTACGATGAAGCCGGACACGTATGATGCAATCCTGGTGGATGAAGCAAATTTCCTATCATCTGAACAGGTGGAATGGCTGGCCGAGATCTGTGATCAGTATGATATTCCGGTCTTATGCTATGGGCTGAAGACAGATTTCAGAGGTGTCTTATTTGAAGGATCAAAACGGCTGATGGAGCTGGCTGATGCGATCGAGGAGCTTCCGATCATTTGCTGGTGCGGAAAGAAAGCACATTTCAATGCCAGAGTTATTGATGGAAAAATGGTAAGGGACGGAGCGCAGATCGCGCTTGGAGCCAATGATATGTATGTACCGCTCTGTAGGAGACATTTTATGAGTGGAGAGATTAAACCATATCAGACGGTAGAGGAGAAATGAGTATGATTATTCAGAGACATTATGAAAATTTGAATATAATGTATGAAAATACAATGCCATATCGGTCCTATTATATTCCGGCCTCTTGCAACATGGGACTGTTGGTGGAGAACAGAGAAAAATCAGATCGGATGACTTTGCTTAATGGAAAATGGAAATTTTGTTATTTTGACAGTATTTACGATCTGCAGGATGCGTTTTACGAGGAAGGATATTCACTTGACGGGTTTGAAGAAGTGACTGTCCCCGGAATGTGGCAGAATTATGGGTATGATACGTATCAGTATACCAACGTGAGATATCCGATTCCGTTGGATCCTCCGTATGTTCCACAGGAAAATCCGTGCGGGGCATATGTGCGGACATTTGAGTATCAGAAGAAGGAAGATGCACCAAATGTATATTTAAATTTCGAAGGGGTGGATTCCTGTCTTTATGTCTGGATGAATGGAACATATGTAGGATACAGTCAGGTGTCCCATGCTTCCAGAGAGTTTGACATTACAGATCTGGTGAAAAACGGAAGCAATACGCTGGCAGTACTGGTCTTAAAATGGTGTGATGGCACCTACCTGGAAGACCAGGATAAATTTCGGATGAGTGGGATTTTTCGGGATGTGTATCTGCTGCAGCGGCCTGATAATGCCATATATGACTATTTCACAACAACCAGGATTGTGGATGGAAACGCAGAAATTACTGTGCGGGCAAAGTACTTAAAAGAAGCAGTGCCTGTGAAGATTGCAATTTATGACAAAGAAGGAGTGTTGTGCGTATCCGGGAGACTGCAGGAAATATCGGATGGGGAATATACGCATCAGGTGGTATTGAAAATAGAAGCCCCTAAATTATGGAATCCGGAGCAGCCATACTTGTATACAATGGTCCTGGAAAACACAGGAGAAGTGATTGTTGACCGAATTGGAATACGGGAAATCTCTATCAGAGATGCAGTAGTTTATGCAAATGAGGTTCCGGTCAAATTCAAAGGGGTAAATCGTCATGATTCCGATCCGGTAACCGGATTTGTAATCGGAATGGAACAGATGAAAAAAGATCTGCAGATGATGAAAGAGCATAACTTCAATGCGATTCGAACCAGCCATTATCCGAATGCACCTTATTTTTATCAGTTGTGTGATGAATATGGATTTTACGTGATCGCAGAAGCAGACAATGAAAGTCATGGAACACAGTCACAATATCTGGAAGATTCCAGTTGGGAAAATATCAGCAAACGATGGAATGAACGGATTGCGGATCATCCTGCGTTTATTCCGGCGACGATGGACCGCACCAGGCTTTGCGTGTACAGAGAGAAAAATCGTCCCTGTGTTGTAATCTGGTCCATGGGCAATGAACGTGGATACGGATGTACATTTGAAGAAGCGTTGAAGTGGACAAAGGAATTTGATCCGTCCCGGCTGACTTGTTATGAAAGTGCTCTTTATAAAAGTGACAGGAGAAGATATGATTACTCCAATATTGATCTTTACAGCAGAATGTATCCTGAGTTGGAAGAGATTGAGGAATATATGGAGAAAGGACCGGATAAGCCGTTTCTTTTGATCGAATACTGTCATGCGATGGGGAATGGTCCCGGGGATTTGGAAGACTATTTTCAGATGATTTACAAGTATCCGTCTCTTTGCGGTGGATTTGTATGGGAATGGTGTGATCATGCAATCTATAAAGGGCAGGCGGAAAACGGAAAAGCAATGTATTTTTATGGCGGCGATCATAAGGAAGAAGTTCATGACGGAAATTTCTGCATGGACGGTCTGGTATATCCGGATCGAACGCCGCACACAGGGCTTTTGGAATATCAAAATGTGTACCGTCCGGCGAGAGTTGTTTCTTTTGAGCAGGAAAGCGGCTGTTTGGTGTTGAAAAATTATATGAACGAAGAGGATCTGAAATCCTATATTTACATCAGTTACGAAGTCAGTTGTGATGGGGATGTTTTTGGAAGGGGGCAGGTTGAAATTACGCAATCCATCTTACCACGTCAGTGCAAAGAGGTGTATGTGGATGTTTCTGTCCCGGAGACTGGAAAGTGTTATTTGAAGATTTTTTATCATCAACGCCAGGATACGGAGCTGATCTCGCATGGAACGATCCTGGGGTTTGATGAGATTCTTCTGAAAAATGAGGATGGAAGAAATCAGAAAGCTGTGACACTGCTTAAGACGTTCAAAACACCGAAAGGAAAAATGAAGCTGTCAGAAACGGACAGATATATGCAGATTAAGTCAGATGATTTTACATATGTTTACAATAAACTGACCGGAATGTTTGAAGAACTGAACGTAGGCGGAAAGAAGATTCTGGATGCTCCTATGGAGCTGAATATATGGAGAGCTCCTACAGATAATGACAGAATATTAAAACGAAAATGGATTGCAGCCGGGTATGACAGAAGTCTGGGAAGAGCGTACAATACACAGTGGAAACGAGAAAAATCAAAACTGGTTCTTCACAGTATTCTGTCTGTTGCGGCAGTTTCACTGCAGAAAGTGTTGGATGTAGATGCAGTGTGGGAGGTTTTTGATACGGGTGAAATCTGTGTAACAATGCGTGTAAAAAAGGAAATGGAGTTTCCGGAGCTCCCAAGATTCGGAATCCGGCTTTTTTTGAAGCAGGAATTTAATCAGGTGGAATATTATGGAATGGGGCCCCAGGAGAGTTATGTGGATAAATGCAGGGCAAGCAGTCATGGGATTTATCGATCATCAGTAGATGAGATGCACGAAGATTACATCAGACCACAGGAAAATGGGAGTCATGCAGATTGTGACTATGTGAAGCTGACAAGCAAAGAACAGAGCGTAACAGTCGTTTCTCCGCATTCGTTTTCTTTTTCAGTATCACCATATACACAGGAAGAACTGACAAGAAAAGCACATCATTTTGAACTGGAAAAGAGCGGAAGCACGATTGTTTGCCTGGATTACGCCCAGAATGGAATCGGATCAAACAGCTGTGGACCGAAACTTAGAAAACAGTATTGCTTTCAGAAAGAGCAGTTTGTATGCGAGTGGAAGCTGATGTTTGAGGAAAAGAGCGAGAAATTATCCGGAAATGATTGTTTCTGTAAGGAAGACAGGGTATAATGGACACAGAAATGACCGAAGGATAAGGAGGCAGTAACGTGTCAGAAGAAACGAAAGATATAGAAGAAACCAAAGTAGCGGAAGAAAAAAAGATGGAAACAGAGCAGACCATACTTTCTCAGCCGACAGAGAAAAAGGCTGCAGAGACAGTGACACAGATTCAACAATCGGTGGAGATACAGGAGCAGAAAGAAAAAACTGAGCCAGAACCGAAGAGAAGTTTTATCCGATCAAGGAAAAAAGCGGCAGCGTCCAGAGAAGAACAGATTCTTTCCAGGATTAAAGATGAGGACTTGATGAAGTATCTGGAGATGGAGCATGAAAGACTGGAGATGATGCAGAGCATCAAAGAGGCAAGGGAAAAGAGAGTTTTTACAATGCTTCAGCTTTTAATTTCTCTGGCAGCTATTGTGATCGTTGTATTTTTGCTGAGAGATAATCCGACAGTTCTTGTAAATATTTTGTATATCGTGGGGATTATCATTGTACTCTGGATCCTGAAAGGACCACATGAGAAGAATCCATTTAAAAAGGAATAGGAAAATATTCTGTACGAAAAAGAAAAGATAGGATATAATAGGAAAGAGATGCGGTGAATGCTGCATCTCTTTTTGGCGAAACATCACAATTTGACAGAGGAAGAGAATGATGAGTACAGAACTGGAAAAATATTATAATAAATTTTGCGAAGAGAAGAGGCTGACCAGAAGGCACGGGTATGTGGAGTATGTGACATCTATGAAGTACATCCATGAGTATCTGCCTCAGGGGAAGAAGGAAACGATCAAAATTCTGGATGTGGGAGCCGGTACAGGGCGTTATTCGGTACAGCTTGCCGGGGAAGGCTATGATGTGACGGCAGTGGAACTGGTAAAATACAATCTGGGGATTTTAAAATCCAAAAAGAGCAGTGTAAAAGCTTATCAGGGAAATGCCTTAAATCTGTCCCGGTTTGAAGCGGATCAGTTTGACATGGTACTGGTATTTGGTCCGATGTATCACCTGTATACAAAGGAAGATAAAGTAAAAGCATTAAAAGAGGCAAAACGTGTGGTAAAGCCGGGTGGGATCATTTTAGTGGCATATTGTATGAATGAGTACAGTATTTTGACGTATGGATTCAAAGAAGGACATATGAAAGAGAGCATCCGGAATCAAAAAGTGGATGATAGTTTTCATGTGCGATCGAAAGAGGAGGATTTGTACGATTATGTTCGAATCGAGGATATTGACGCCATTGACCAGGCGGCTGGCGTAAAGCGGGAAAAACTGATCGCAGCGGACGGGCCGGCGAACTATATGCGAACCGTTTTAAACGCCATGGATGAGGAGACGTATCAGTTGTTTATCCAGTATCATTTGTCCACCTGTGAGCGGAAAGATCTGCTGGGGGCAAGTGCGCATACACTGGATATTGTCAGAAAGTAACAAGATCATAAAAAGCAGGAGAAAGTATGAGTCAGACAGAAGAATTGAGCAGAAGAGAAGAGCAGTTTTTAGAAAACGTGCTGGAGAATTTAAGGCAGAGGATCGGGAAGATCGCTCAGGAACTGGAAGAAGGACAAAAAGATATTGAGAGTATGCATGAATATTACTGGGAAAATTACACAGAGATGGACCAGTACGGCTATGAAGACTATGATAATCAGCAGGCTCTGCTGCACCGGATCAATGCGAATCAGGAAAAGCTGGATTTAAAACACCGCTTTCAGAAGATGTTAGATTCTCCGTTTTTCGGGAGAGTGGATTTTATCTATGAGGGAGAGGAGGAAGCGGAGCCATTTTATATAGGAATCGGAAATTTTGCACAGAGGACAGGGGCTACACCTCTGATCTATGACTGGAGAGCGCCTGTGAGCAGTCTGTTTTATGATTATGACAGCGGTCCGGCATCTTACGAGGCACCGGCGGGTGTCCTGACGGGAGAAATCGCGTCCAAATGGCAGTATAAGATCAAAAACGGGAAAATGATCTATGCATTTGAGAGTGATACAAAAATCGATGATGAGATCCTGAAGCAGGAGTTAGGAAGCAGCGGTGACGTACAGCTGAAAAATATTGTGCGTACGATTCAAAAGGAACAAAATGAGATTATCCGGAATACCGGAGATAAAATACTGGTCATTCAGGGAGCGGCAGGAAGCGGAAAAACATCCGTTGCCCTGCATCGGATCGCATATCTTTTATACCATGACAGGGAGCATTTAAAATCCTCGAACATTCTGATCCTGTCGCCGAACAGCGTGTTTTCCGATTACATTTCCCACATTCTTCCAGAGCTTGGGGAAGAAAATATTCGGGAGATGAGTTTTGATCTGTTTGCGTATAAGGAATTGAAAGACGTGGTTTCAGATTGTGAAGACCGGTATCATCACATGGAACGGCAGATGAAATTTCCGGATAAAAAGAGGCAGAAGCGCTTCCGCGACAAGCAGTCCTTTGCAATGACAGGGCAGATGGAAAGCTTTCTGGCGGTTTTGGAAGATCGGCTATTGGATCTTACTTCTGTGGAGTTTAAAGGAATGCAGCTTAGGGAAGAAGAACTGATCGAGCTGTGTTATTTCAAATTTCAGGAGATCCCTCTTTTGGCCAGGATGGATGCAGTGAAAGAGTATTTTAAAGATCAGTATGAAACTCTCCATAACAGAGACCTTTCAGAGGAAGAAGAGGAAATCCTGCAGAGAAAATTCGATCGTATGTATGTAACAAAGGATCTCTATGTGATTTATAACTGGCTTATGGAAGAATGCGGGTATGAGAAACTTCCGGATGTTCCTTATGAGCGGCGGATTCTGGAATATGAAGATGTATTTCCGATGTTGTATCTGAAATATCGTCTGAAAGGGAAAAATGAACACCGCAACATCAAACATCTGGTGATTGATGAGATGCAGGACTATTCCTATCTCCAGTACGTGATCCTGCACACACTGTTTTCGTGCCGGATGACGATTTTGGGAGATAAGGCACAGACACTGGACGAGACGATGCAGGATGTCCTGTTGTTTCTTCCAAAGATTTTCGGAAAAAAGATGCGCACGATCGTGCTGAATAAGAGCTACCGAAATACAGTGGAAATCGCGACGTATGCAGGAGCAATCAACCAGACAACGGATTTGGAATTGCTGGATAGGCATGGAAAAGCAGTGGAAGAAGTGCATTTTTCGGAGGAAGAGAGTATGCTCAAAGCCATTGGAGAAAATCTGAATGTGGGAGAGAACGGCTATGAGACAGCGGCAGTGATCGCAATGACAGAAGAAAAAGCCAGAGAACTCTATGAACTTTTAAAACGAAGAGGAATTCAGGCGTCTTATATTGACAGAGATACCTCTGTTTTTGAACGCGGGCTTACAGTTACAACATTTTATCTGGCGAAAGGACTGGAATTTGATCAGGTTTTCGGCGTGTTTGAAGAGGAAGAAAATCCTTTGATGACACAGGCGAAATACATCTGCGCAACAAGAGCACTTCATGAATTGTATATGTATACAGTGAGTTTATAAAAATTTAAGAAATTAGACGTGATTGACAAGAGGAAAGACGGATGATATAATGCCTCCCCGGTAAGTTTACAACAAGGGAGGCAGAAGATATGACTCTATATCAGGAGTTACAGTTGAATCAGGCAGGATCCAAGCAGTTGATTCGAAACACACAGGATAAAAAAGAAAAAGCACGTCATATTGCGGTTTATCTATTTAAAATTTTACTGACACTGGCTTTTTGTGTTGCATTTGTCACAGTATACACAAAGGTATTCGGCAGTGATAACAGCATTGTAGGAGTGGTAGTGCTGTTGAGTGTGATGACATTTCGGTTTGCAGATTTTGGGATTCATGCACCCCATGCACTTAGTTCTCTGATGGTGATCTGGGGAATCATGACATTTGGTCCCCGGCTTGCAAATGCAGGAAATCTGGTGACGGAGCTGATCGTCAATATGGTATGTATTTTCACGCTGATGATTCTGGGATGTCATAATGTAGTGATGTTCAATCAGTCTACGCTGCTGCTTGGATATCTGCTTTTGTATGGGTATGATGTTTCAGGCACACAGTATCTGCAGAGAATTGCAGGGATGGCGGTCGGCGGCATCTTGACAGGGATTGTGTTTTACCGCAATCACAGACATCAGAAATACAAACGGACGTTGCGTCATATTTTTGAGGAATTTGACCTTCATTCCTCCAGAACCAGATGGCAGATTTGCGTGACCCTGGGGGTATCCAGCGTGATCTTTTTTGCCGGACTGTTTGGATTGCCGAGAGCGATGTGGGCAGGAATTGCGGCGATGTCGGTACTGGTACCGTTTCATGCAGATATGAAAGGAAGGATCAAGGGAAGAATTCCGGGAAATATCTTAGGAGGCCTGACATTTATTGTGTTATATCTGGTACTTCCGGAATCTATGTATTCTCTGATCGGTATTCTGGGAGGGATCGGAGTCGGGCTCTCAGCTACTTATGGATGGCAGGCAGTATTTAATTCCTGGGGTGCAATGTCCATTGCCATGACATTTCTGGGAGTGGGCGGCGCTATTTTTTACCGTATCTTTAATAATGCATTTGGAGCTTTCTATGCACTGGTTTTTTATCGGCTGTTTTCTATCGGTATGGACTGGATTACAGAAGTAAAGAAAAAGCGTGTTTCCGTTTAAAATGGAAACGCGCTTTTTCTTTCATATTAATAAGCTTTGAGATCCTGACGGTAAAAGCAGATTCCTACGATCATAGTAAGAAATTCAGCGGCGGGAAATGCCAGCCAGATTCCGGTACTTCCAAAGAATACCGGAAGAATATAAACAAATGCCACCACCAGAATACATCCTCTTAACAGGCAGAGTGAAAGAGACTGAACGGATTTTGCTACGGACTGAAAATAACAGATAAAGACCATGTTGATGCCCAGAAACAAAAAACCGGTAAAATAAATCCGGATGGCCGGTGCTGCCAGAGTCAGGATTTTGCTCGTTGGTTCCAGAAAAATATAAGTAAACAGATTCGGAACAAATAATCCCAGAAGGACTGGCAGGGTACAGATGATCACAGATGTTTTTAATGAAAGTGACTGTACCTTTAAGATCCGGCTTGAAAGCCCTGCTCCGTGGTTGATCGACAGGATCGGCTGAGCAGCCTGTTCGATTCCTTTACAGAGGCAGATGACTACCAGAGCAGTATTACAGATGATGCCATATACACTGACTCCGGTATTTCCAAGATAGCGGATCAGCTGCAGGTTAAAAATAAAGATCGTAAATCCGGATGCAGCTTCGATGACAAAGCTGGTGAAACCGTTTGCAATGATCTTCTGTAAAAAGGAAGGATGAAATCCTTTCAATGTAAATTTCAGCTGGTTCTTTTTCGTAAAAAAGTGCGTGCATAAAATAACCACGGTAAGGCTTGAACCAAGAACAGTGGCAAGTGCAGCCCCTTTCATTCCCATATTCATAGGATACAAAAAGATATAGTCCAGTACAATGTTGGTCACTCCGCCGGCAATGACTCCGTTCATGGCAAGTTTTGGTGCACCGTCATTGCGGATGAAAGTCTGAAGAAAAGAAGAAAAGAAATAAGTTCCCATTCCCCAGATAATATAAGGAAGATAGTCCATGATGTAAGGCAGGGTTTCTTCTGTGCCGCCAAGCAGCCATGCGATGTCTTCCATAAACAGAACGCAGACTGTCATGGAGATGAGAAGAAGTGCAAAATTCAGCAGCAGGGCAGTTGTGAAATAGGTGTTTCCTTCTTCTTTTTGTGATTTTCCACGGCAGATGGACATCAGTACAGAGCCGCCGACACCGGATAAAAGTCCCAGTCCGAAAAAGATATTGTAGATCGGCAGGGAGATATTTAAGGCGGCAAGTGCTGTGGCACCAAGCCGCTTCCCGATGAAGATTGTATCTGCAAGCACATAGATGGATGTGACCATCGTTCCGCAGATAGCCGGTATCAGATAATGAAAGAATAACTGACGGACCGGTTTTTGAATAAATTCATTCGTATTCATAGCATAACTCCATTCCTAAAAAATTTTCCGCATGATAGTGTACCATAGAATGACTTTTAAGAAAAGCTATTTCAAAAGAAATCAATCTCGTGTATAATGAACAGTAACCTGAACAGGTGATTGGTGATTAAAAAGGAGAAAAAAGATGATAGGAATTATCGGAGCAATGGAAGAAGAGGTACAGGCATTGAGACATGCCATGAAGATTCAGGAGGAGAAGGAAATCGCCTCCATGGTATTTCATAGAGGAATTTTATATGGAAAAGAAGCAGTTGTCGTGCGAAGCGGAATCGGAAAGGTCAATGCAGCGATTTGCACGCAGATTTTAGCGGATCATTTTGATGTAGATCTTGTGATCAATACCGGGATTGCCGGTTCTCTGGATGCAGCGATCGATATTGGAGATATGGTGATCTCTACGGATGCGGTGCAGCATGATATGGATACGAGTATTTTCGGGGATCCGATCGGACAGGTTCCGCGTATGGATACATTTGCATTCCCCGCAGATGCACAGTTGGTCGAAAAGGCTGTGCGTGCGAACCAGGAGGCCAATCCGGATATCCATACATTTACCGGACGGATCGCCAGTGGAGACCAGTTTATTTCCTCACAGGAAGTAAAAGAACGAATCGTAACACTTTTCGGAGCAAAATGTGCGGAGATGGAAGGTGCAGCGATTGCACATGGGGCATATCTGAATCAGATTCCATGCGTGATCGTGCGTGCAATTTCCGATAAAGCAGACAACAGTGCATCTATGGATTATCCGGCATTTGAGAAGAAAGCAATCGAACATTCCATCAGGTTGTTAGAGAAACTTTTGCCTGAGTTATAGAGAAAAAGACCTGGGAGATCAGGTCTTTTTCTCTATAATAACATTTTTTTGGTTACTGTTCCCATAGTAACACTCTTTCAGACACAAATTCTGTACTTCAGACAAAAGTTCTTGTAGAAGGAGAAAGGCTGTTTTATACTAAAACTACGCCAGAAAAATGATGGGCAAAGGAATGAAAAGAAAATGAAAAAAATTGCGATATGTGATGATGAGCCGGCAGTGAGAAAACAGATGGAGGCATATTTCAAAGAGCTGGAATCGGTTTTTTGCATCTCTTATTTTGAAAGCGGAGAGACACTCCTGGAATCGGATGTTCTTTATGATGTGATCTTTCTGGACATTGACATGAAAGGAATTTCGGGGATTGATACTGCCAGAAAAATCAGAGTTCGGGATAAAAAGGCAAAGATCATTTATGTGACAGCTTATGAAGATTTTCGGGAGTATGCGTTTGGTGTCCATGCGTTCGGATATCTGGTCAAACCGGTGGAAAAAGAAAAAATTCTGGAAATCCTTCAGGAAGCTTTTGACTATGAACAGGAGGAGCAAAGAGGTCCCAGGATCCGTCTTCATACAGACGCAGGGTATCAGGAATTTTATATGCAGGACATTTGCTATTTTGAATATAGAGACCGAAAAATCCGGATTGTGACGCAGAATGGAGAAGCATGGATGAGAGGAAGTATCAGTAAAATGGCAGAGTCTTTCCAAAACATGGGATTTGCAGTTCCTCATAAAAGCTTTGTAGTAAATCTACGTCATATCAAAGATATAAAGGGCTGTGATCTGCTCATGACGACAGGAGAGATCGTTCCCCTTTCTCAAAAGAAAGCGGCAGATTTTCGGGCATTGCTGACGCGATGGCTGGCGCAGCAGGTGTGAAAGGAGAATGCGTATGGCACTTGAGATGGGGATGAATCTGGTCTGTTCTGTTTTAGAACAGGTGGTCATGTGTGTCTGTCAGTATCTGTTTATGAGCGCCAATGCACAGACGATCCACCGGAAAAAAATCTGGTATTTCTTTGGATTTACTGTGCTTGGCGCAAGTGTTTACGGTGCGGCATTTCTGACAGGGCTGACCGGGAATCTGTGGATCGGTGTACAGATCCAGCTGACAGGGGTGCTGCTTCTTGGAATTTTATTGTTTCACAGAAAAATCGGAAGTCTGCTTCTGGATCTTTTTGTAAACATCCTTTTGATTCTTTCCATAGAAGTGGGGATTTTTCTGGGGAATTACCTGCTTGTACAGGGGGCGTTTGAGAATCTTGTGTGGTACGGGAATGTTACCATGCTCTTCAAAATGTTTTTCATGATTCCTGTGACAGCGGCCGCTGTTATGTGGAAAAAGAGACAAAAGGAAACAGAAATGGGAAACCTGCAGATACTGCTCCTTTTATTACTTCCGCTTTTTAGCGTACTGTTTCTCTATTCACTGATAGAAATGGGACGTATCTATATGGATCTGTATGGAGTTCGTCTGATGGTCATCAATCTGGCAGCGCTGGTGCTTTTGAATTTTTGTTTTTTGTACCTGTTTGGATATTGGTTCCGTTCCCATAAGCTGGAGGGGCAGCTTGCAGAGTTTCAGATGCAGAATGAGCTGCAGTACAGATATTATGCGGAATTGGAGCAAAAATACAGAGAGTCCAGAAAGATCATACATGATATGAAGAATCACCTTCAGGCTGTAGAACATTTATATCAGGCAAAAGATGGGCAGGAGCAGGGCGGAGCGTATGTGAAGGATCTGTATCATATGTTGAATCTGTTGGGTGAGAAATATTACAGTTCTAATCGGATGCTGAATATTATCTGTAATGATAAGCTCTCATTGGCGCGGCATCCTGCAGTCGCTATATCCGTGGAAATCGGAGATGTTGATTTTTCGGATCTGCGGGATATTGATATTACGACGATTTTCGCCAATTTGCTGGATAATGCATTGGAAGCGGTGGAGGCTTTTGGAGAGGGAGCCTATCTGAATCTGAAAATACAGGAGGTGCATCATTTCAGGGTGATCAGTATTGTAAATGCAAGCAGACCCGGAATGAAAAAGGAAGGACATATGGGGGTGGGACTGGAAAATGTGAGACGGACAGTAGAAGCGTATCAGGGAACAATGCAGTGTGAAATTGTGGGAGAAGAATATCGGGTCAGCGTGATGCTGCCGGGAAAGGAGGACTCATGAATTTGCTGTTTGAAGTGATCAGTTTATTGATTTGTATCGGGATACCGGTTTTGGGAGGAATTTATTTTGCGGTGAAAGGAAAGGGATATTTTCTTACGTTTCTTACAGGAATTCTGTCTTTTGTGGTGACGCAGATGATTCTGCGGATCCCACTTCTTGGTTATCTGAAGACAAACTGGGAGTGGTTTATGATACTGCCATACAGTCATTATTATATATATATGGCGATTGCGGCATTCTCTGCAGGTGTGTTTGAGGAGACAGGAAGAGTTGTGGGACTTGGTGTCTTGAGGAAAGGAAAAACCAGCTGGATGGATGCAGTGGCATTTGGACTTGGGCACGGCGGGATCGAAGCGGTGTGGATCGGTGTGATTGGAGTCTTGCCGAATGTTCTGAATGAGGATAGCAGTATAAGTGTGGCACTGTTGCTTTCCGGAGCAGAGCGTTTTTGTGCGATGGCCTTTCACATTTTGTTGACACTGGTCATCATGGAAGGAATCCGGAGACACAAAAAATTGTTTTATTGGCTGATCGCAGTAGTTTTGCATGGATTATACGACTTTTCAATTGCATTTCAGAATACAATCCTGATCTGGGGTGTTCTGATTTTTGGGGTCGTGGCTGCGATGATAGCTTTGATTTTTACAAAACGAAAGTGGAAAGAAGAAAGTGGAACAAGACAATGAAAAAGAATATGAAAAAACTGGCAGTGGGATTCGGCGTTTTCGTGATGGCAGTGGGAAGTCTGATGGGATGCAGTTCTCTGGGAAGCGGAGGAAATGAACAAGGAGAGATCCTGAAAGAACTGCCGGAAGGGTTTGACAAGGAGACAGTAAGAGAGCAGGCAATGGAAGATATTGAGATCGCGCAGTCTAAAGATTATGAGAGCTGGAAAAGCAGGTTTGCCAAGGATCTGCAGAGCAGTCTGACAGAAGAATCATACGATTCCTATTTGAAAATCCTGGAGAAACAGGGAGAATTCAAAGAGTTTGGAAAATGTACGTATTTAGGGCAGATAAAAGATAATAAAAAGTACGGCGGAGTCATTATTGTGGTAAAATATGAAGAAGGCAATGTCAATTACAGTCTTGCGTATGACGAGGATATGAATCTGGTCAGCTTTACGATGTAAGAGAATTGCCCAAAAGGGAAAGGAGGCGACAGTATGGTACATCATATTGTAATGTGGAAGTTCAAACCGGAAATCGAAGAGGAGAGAAAAGCAGACCTCAAAAAAGATATGGAAGCGAATCTGAGCAGTCTGATTGGAAAGGTACCGGGACTTTTAAGTGTATCGTTTGTGAGTGAACCATTTGCGTCAAGCACGCATGATATGGCGCTTGTGACAACGTTTGAAAAAGCGGAAGATATCAAAGCGTATTCTGCACATCCGGAGCATGTCAAAGTAGCGGATACATATGTGCGTCCGTTTGTGACAGAGCGTGCATGTCTGGATTATCAGGACTAGAAGAAAAGTATCGGAGCGGACAGTGCTCCGATACTTTTTTAAAAGGGATATTCCAGTAATTCTGGAAAACGCGTGATTTTGTGAGCATAATGAGTGGGAGAACCGAATCCGTATTCTGCAAAAATAAACGGAATTCCGGCAAAGGTGCAGGCATCGGCATCCCCCTTCGTATCCCCCACATAAACAGCATCTGTGATCTGAGCGCGTTCCATCAGAAGACGAATGTTTTCGCCTTTGGAAAGTCCGGTATTTCCGAAACATTCAAAGTCGGTGATGGCGTTCTCCAGTCCGGTCTTTTTCAGAAAGAGTTCAATATATCCTTTCTGACAGTTGGAGACAATGCAGACAGCATAATTCTGTGACAGTGTTAAGATGGTCTCTTTCACGCCGTCGAACAGAAGCGGTTCTCTGGCATTTTCCAGATAAAATTCTTCGTATTCACAGCAGGACTCCATCACAAGAGCGCGCTGAGATTCTGACAGAGTCGGAAAGAGGTTTGCGGCGATCTCATCCATCGGCTTTCCGAATTCCTGTTTCAGACGGTCCGCGGTAATGGGAGTATCCAGAGGGATCATCAGCTCACTGGCAGCCTGCATCCATGCTTCGGCTACAACACCGGTTGTGTCCCAGAGTGTTCCGTCTACGTCAAGTATCATTGCTTTCATAATATTAGATTCCTCTTCTTTCATTTAAAATCTTCAGAAAATCAAAAAAGATTTCAAGTACAGTATAGCATAGATTCTGCTTGGGAGGAAGAAAAAGAGACGTTGGAAAGCATTTGGTATCTGTGCTATAATGAACAAAGTTTTTGACTGCTTTAGACAGGAATAAATAGTAGAAAGAAGGTACATAAGATGATACGTTTTGCAACAGAAGAGGATGCACAGGCATTGCTTGCGATTTATGCATATTATATTGATACAGAAATCACATTTGAGTATGAATTACCGACAGAGGCTGAATTCCGGAAGAGGATTCGAACTGTCCTGGAAGAATACCCATATCTCATTTATGAAGAAGCGGGAAATATTCTTGGATATGCCTATGCGCACCGCCATTTGGAACGGGCTGCATATCAGTGGAATGTGGAACTGACCGTGTATCTGCATCCAGATGCTGTTTCCAGAGGGATCGGGAGAAGATTGTATGAAGAGTTGCTTCGGATTCTTACAGAGCAGGGAATCTGCAATGCATACAGTCTGATCACCCGTCCCAATGAAAAAAGTGAAAAGCTGCATGAAGCGATGGGATTTACCCTGATGGGAGTTTTGAAAAATACAGGCTATAAAAACGGCAAATGGCGGGATGTCAGCTGGTATGAAAAGCAGTTAAACCCATATCCGGAACATCCGGTTCCATTTCGAAAAATTACAGAATTATTGACAGAGCAGAAAAAATGAATTATCATGTATTAATACAATAATACAAATGAGGTGAGAGAAATGAATGAGGATCTCGTTCTTGCGATTACAATGTTGATTATTTTGGCGGTTGTAGTGCTGTTTATCCAGATTTCCCAGCAGATTAAGGTGAAACGGATTCAAAAAATGAAGATTCAGAGGCGGTTTGGAGAGATACCTGATATGGAGGAAGTACTTCCGATCGAGAAGATCAGTGTCTACCATAAACACCAGGGAAGAGAAGATGTGGATCAGGTAACCTGGTCGGATCTTTCTATGGATCAGGTATTTCAGCGGATTGATCAGTGTGACAGTGCAGCAGGAGAGGCTGTACTTTACAACATGCTACACTGTACAGATAACGGGCAGGCGCAGTGGAAAGACTTGCTGAAGTACTATGAGGAGCAGGCGGAACCGCGTAAAAAAGCAGAAGCAATCCTGATTTCCCTTGGAAAGAGAGAAGGGCTGTATTATCTTCCGGAGTACGTGGATACACTTCAGGCAAGTCACGTGGGCTCTGTGTTCTTTTATCGCTTGCTTCAGATCCTCCTTCTGGGAAGTGTTGTGGGCGGACTGTGGAATGTTCAGATCCTGCCGCTGGCAGGCGTGATGGCAATTGTCAATATTGCGGTTTATATTATGACGCGGATGAAATATGAGCAGCAGATGAGCATGATGGAATTGATCGTACTTGTGATTGATACCGGAAAGCGGCTTACAAAAGAAAAATGTGCCGGCCCTGTACAGAAAGAACTGGAAGAGAAGTTAAAAGAACTGGGAAAACTGGATAAGCTGATCGGAAAGATGTCTGCTATGAGGCGAAACAGCTATTCCAGCGATCAGGGGGTGTTTCTGGATTACCTGTTCGGGATTACACTCTGGCAGCTTATATCTTATGAAAAGAGTGTGAAATGGCTGGAGAACAAACGAGAGAGTTATCTGCAGCTGTTTGAAGAGATCGGGCGCCTGGATGCGGCAATCAGTATTGCATCTTTTCGGAAAAGTCTTCCGTTTTATACTGAGCCGGAGTTTCATTCTGAAAGATCTGTACACATGGAAGAGATGTATCATCCTCTGATCGAAGAACCGGTGAGCAATTCCATGGACTGGAGTCGAAACTGTATTATCACCGGCAGCAATGCATCCGGAAAATCGACATGGATCAAGGCAGTGGCGATCAATCTCATTCTTGCCCAGACAATCTGTACCTGCACGGCAAAGCGGTTTCAGATGCATCCGGGACAGATTATGACTTCCATGGCAGTGAGGGACGACATCATGAAGGGGGAGAGTTATTTTCTGAAAGAAATGAAATATCTAAGAAGAATGCTGGAGCGCTTTTCAGAAGAGAAGCTGACGATCTGCATTATTGATGAGATCCTGAAAGGAACTAACACGAAAGAGCGAATTGCAGCATCCAAAGCGATTCTGGATTATATGCAGAGACAGAATTGTCTTGTGATGGTTGCGTCCCATGATTATGAATTGACAGTATTGCTGGAAGGTACTTATGAAAACTATCATTTTACAGAGCGGATCGGAGAGGATGATATTTATTTTGATTACAGGCTGTATCCGGGAGCTGTGACATCTGGCAATGCAATCAAGCTGTTGAAATTCATGAAATTCCCGGAAGAGATTGTGACAGAAGCAAAGCAACAGGTTACAATGGGATTAGCAGATTTGCAGTAAAAATGCATAGAAAATAGAAAAAATATATATAAATCTAACAACAATAATAAAGAAAGTGTTAAAATTTTGTAAAAAATGAATTGACACCCGGCATGATATAACGTATAGTTGACTTGTGTACATAATTCTGTGTCAAAAATAAAAAAGGGAGGGAAAATTTATGAATCTTGACAAAATTTTTCACTTGAAAGAAAACAACACAAATGTCAAAACCGAGATTCTTGCCGGTGTCACAACATTTATGACAATGGCCTATATTCTGGCTGTAAACCCGAATATTCTGGCAGAGGCAGGAATGGATCACGGAGCGGTCTTTACAGCGACAGCTCTGGCAGCTTTCATCGGTACGTTATGTATGGCAATTTTTGCAAACTATCCGTTTGCACTGGCGCCGGGAATGGGACTGAATGCGTACTTTGCATACACGGTTGTACTCCAGATGGGGTATTCCTGGAAGGTCGCGCTGGCAGCAGTACTGGTAGAGGGTATTATCTTTATTCTGTTATCACTGCTGAATGTGCGCGAGGCAATCTTTGATGCAATCCCGTATAATCTGAAAAAGGCGGTGTCGGTCGGAATCGGCCTGTTTATCGCATTTATCGGATTGCAGAATGCGAAGGTTGTGATCGGAGGCTCTACGCTTTTAAGTCTGTTCTCTTTAGATGGATACAATAAGAATCTGGCTGCGGCAGCAGGGGGCAAAGATTTCGTAGCGGCAAGCATGAATGATGTGGGGATCACAGTGCTGCTGGCAATCATCGGAATTATCATTACCGGAATTATGGTAGTCAAAAATGTAAAAGGAAATATTTTATGGGGAATTCTGATTACATGGGTATTAGGAATTATCTGTCAGTTTGCCGGACTGTATGTTCCGAATCCGGAGCTTGGATTTTATTCACTGCTTCCTGATTTCAGTGCAGGAATCAGCATTCCAAGTCTTTCTCCGATTTTTGCAAAGTTCAGTTTAGAAGGCGTGCCGATTCTGGAATTTGTTGTGATTGTATTTGCATTCTTGTTTGTAGATTTGTTTGATACACTGGGAACTTTGATCGGAGTTTCTTCTAAGGCAGATATGCTGGATAAAGACGGAAAGCTTCCAAGGATCAAAGGAGCGCTCCTGGCGGATGCAGTTGGAACAACAGCAGGAGCAGTACTCGGAACCTCTACAACAACGACATTTGTAGAAAGCTCTTCCGGTGTTGCAGAAGGAGGACGTACAGGATTGACTGCAGTAACGACTGCTGTTTTATTTGGTCTGTCCTTGTTCTTGTCACCGATCTTTCTGGCAATTCCATCCTTCGCCACAGCGCCGGCGCTTGTGATTGTAGGATTTTACATGCTGAGTGCAGTGACAGATATTAATTTTGCAGATGCAGCCGAGGGAATCCCGGCATTTATCTGTATCGCAGCAATGCCGTTTTTCTATAGCATTTCTGAAGGAATCTCTATGGGAGTTCTCTCCTATGTATTCCTGAATCTGCTGACAGGAAAAGCGAAAAAGATCAGTCCGGTTATGTATGTACTGGCAGTCTTGTTTGTATTGAAATATCTGTTGATTTAGCATCAGAGAGAATTTTAAATGTCCGAATAACCTTGTTGAAAGGTTGTCCGGACATTTTATTTTCGGATCATATAATATGTTTGATGGTTCTGGCGGATTTCAGAGATCAGATGCTGCCGGAGCATATAAGGCAGCAGAGAATCTAAAAATTGTTTTGGATCGGTGACTTGGATACGTTCACTGGAAAATGGCTGTTTTGCGTACAGATCTTTGACTGCTTCTTCTAATTCCTGACGTGACAGTTGTTTTTGTTTTTTCAGAACTTTCTGAATTCTGGAGACGCCCTTTGAAAAGAGCAGGTTAGATAAGTCCTGCTGCTGTCTCTGACTGCGCCAGAGTCCCCAGCCGTAAATAAGAGCGGTGGCAGCGGCGAATAACAGAACAAAGGGAATATATTGAAGAAAAGACATATCAATAAACCTCCTTTAGCTCGATCAGATGATGATCCTTTAAAATCTCCAGAAACCGGATCAGACGGGCAAGTGGTTTTTCCATTTTTGGAAACTGTGACTGCAGATCCAGTGAGAGCTGATGTACGGTTTTCTGATCATTGATTGACTGCCAGAGAAAGCTGCCGTAGTCATCCAGCTTGATCGCGCTTACCTTTGGACGTTTGAAAAAGCGCTGTGCGATCCGGTGATAAAATCCTCTCCATTCAATCATGACCGTAACCTGTCCTTTGTCGTTTGTTTCATACTCGATCTCAGGATTTTTGACGACAATAAAATCCATATAATTCTGATTTGAAATCTTCTTTTTCTTTGACATAATGTCTCCTTTTTAAAATAATAAAGAATAAGTACAGCCTGTCTTTCGACAGGCCGTATCTTCTGTTTTCTGCTGTTTCAGTGAATGGAATAAAAATTATTCGCTTTTCTTTCCGCCTTTGATACATACTCTTGCGAGATATAATAAAAGCAGGATAAATACAATTAAGCTTCCGATTTCTCCGATTGAGAATTTTTTGGAGAGATCGATGATCTTATCTAATTTTGCAACGGCAAAGATTGCGAGGATGACACCCATCAATCCTTCTCCGGCGATCAGACCGGATGTGAAGAGGATTCCGTGATCCACGCTTGCCTTTTTCTCTTTTTCAGAGACGTTTCGTTTGTCCATGAACAGACGGACAAGTCCACCGGCCATAATTCCGGCATTTAAGCTGAATGGAAGATACATACCGACTGCAAACGGCATTACCGGAACTTTCAGGATTTCCATGACGATTGCTACACAGACACCAATCAGGATCAGTGACCATGGAAGTTCTGCGCTCATGATACCTTCTACCAGCATTTTCATCATTGTTGCCTGTGGAGCAGGGATCGCTTCAGATCCATATCCCCATGCATTGTCCAGAAGCTGCAATACAAATCCGATCGCAGCAGCAGAAACAACGACACCGATCATCTCACCGATCTGCTGTTTTTTCGGAGTTGCACCGACAATAAATCCGGTCTTCAAATCCTGTGAACAGTCTCCGGCAATCGCTGCGATGACACAGATAATACCACCAATTGCGATGGCACCAGTCATACCTTTCACTCCGGTTGTACCGGTAGCTTTCAGAAGTAATGTGGCGATCAGAAGTGTTGCGATCGCCATACCGGATACCGGGTTGTTGGAAGATCCGATGAGTCCTACCATACGGGAAGAAACGGTTGCAAAGAAGAATCCAAATACAATAACGATCAGAGCGCCGATTGGATTAACCGGGAATGCCGGCACCAGCCAGATGGCAATTCCGATCACCAGGATCATAACAAGTAAGAATGGCATCGGAATGTCCTGCTCTGTACGCAGTGCTGAAGCACTGCTTTTCTTTTTCATACTCTGCATTGCCTGTTTAAAGGTCTTCGCAATGAGCGGAAGGCTCTTGATCAGACTGATCACACCACCGGTTGCAACAGCACCTGCACCGATATATTTGATGTAAGTTCCCCAGAGATCACTTGGAGCCATCTGGGCAATCGGATCGGTCCCAGGGAAAATTGCCTGTGCATCTGCACCGAACAGTGCGATGGCAGGCATCAGTACAAACCAGCTCAATGTACTTCCGGCCAGCATATAGCTGGAAATCTTCGGTCCGCAGATGTAACCGACACCTGCCAGTGCAGGGAGTACCTGGACTCCAACGGAAGAACCGGCATAGGCTTTGATGTCATATCCAATCTCACTTGGGAAGACTTTCAGTCCGTCTGCGATAAATTTGTAAGCGGCAGCGATTCCCAGACCGGAGAATACCGTACCTGCTTTGCTTCCGCCTTCTTCACCTGCGAGAAGAACTTCTGCACAGGCAGTACCTTCCGGAAACGGAAGTGTGCCGTGTTCTTCTACGATCAGTGCCTGACGCAGAGGAACCATAAAAGCAACACCGAGAAGACCACCTACTAATGCAACAAGAAAGATTGTGATCATACTCGGAGAATCGATCGTTCCTTCTTTTGCCCACAGGAACAGGGCAGGGAGCGTAAAGATTGCTCCGGCTGCAACGGATTCACCGGCAGAACCGATCGTCTGGACAAGGTTGTTTTCCAGAATGGAGTCTCTGCGAAGGATGACGCGGATGATTCCCATAGAAATAACCGCCGCCGGAATAGAGGCGGAGATCGTCATACCGACACGCAGACCCAGATATGCATTCGCCGCACCGAAAACGATGGCGAGCAGAATACCAATCAGGAGAGAGGTTACCGTGAACTCCGGTACGACACGGTCGGCCGGGATATACGGCTTGAAATTATTTTTGTTATCAGACATGTATAAATTTTTCCTTTCTTTTCTCAAAATCTCTTTCCCAATCCATCTGAAATTACAGCAAAATCTATTATATCAGAGCATCCCTGCATTCCCCAGAGAACGCGGGGATGTCATAATATCAAAAATAAGGATATGTTACTGGTTACAGTAACAAGTCTATGCAAGTTTTTTTAAGACATCTGTCAAGAGCTCATAGAACCGTTCGAAAGAATCCAGCGGCAGATGTTCATCCGGTGTGTGGCATCCGCGGATCGTAGGGCCGACTGCAATGGCATCCAGTCCAGGGATCGCATCAGAGAAAAGTCCACATTCCAGACCTGCATGGATGGCTTCGATCTTCAGATCATCGTGGAACAGTTCTTTGTAGCTTTGCACAAAAACATCGCGGATCGGAGAAACTTCTGCAAAACTCCAGCCCGGATACTCGCCGTGCATGCTGACTTCGAAACCGAAGGTTTCTGCCAGAAGGCAGAGCTTTTCTTTGAGTGCGCTCATCAGTGTGGCAACAGAAGAACGTGGTGCAAATACAAGGGATGCACTTGTCTCATCAGTTGCTGCAATTCCGAGATTTAACGAAGTGACTGTAAAACCGTCCAGGTTCATGTTGCGGAATTGTACACCGTTTGGCGCAAGACACATTGCCGTGATAAAGGCTTTTCCATCCTCGGCAGAGATCACATCTGCAGTTCCGTTTTCTGTGCTTACAAGGAACTGAAATGCCGGCTCATACGGACAGATCTCGGATGAAAAGTCAGCAGAGAGTGCCAAAGCCAGATTTTCCGCATTTTTTGCAGCAACTTCATCAGAATAGAACAGAGTTGCGGATGTCTCACGAGGGATGGCATTGTCCTTTGTACCGCCGTTAAAATCAACTAAAAGGGCATCGGTATTGTGGAACAGATGATTGATCATACGAGCCATCAACAGATTGGCATTCTGATGTTCTTTGTTGATATCTGTTCCGGAATGTCCGCCCAGAAGTCCGGTCGCCTCCAGATGGAGTAGCATCCCTTCTTTTTTACTGCGGGTGATTGGACGGGTGAGAGCGAAACGAAGTCCTCCTGCACAGCTGACTGTGGCAACTCCCTCGTCCTCGGAATCCAGATTGATCATGGTACGAGCGGAAAGAAGGGATTTATCCAGTGCTTCTGCTCCGTTCAATCCGATCTCTTCCTGTGTAGTGAACACACATTCCAGTGCCGGATGTGTCAGTGTATCGTCATCTAGGATCGCAAGCATGCATGCAACGGCAGCTCCGTTGTCCCCGCCAAGGGTAGTGCCGTTTGCGGAGAGTACGCCGTCTTTTATGATCAGATCCAGAGGGTCTGTTGTAAAATCATGTGCAACGCCTGCGAGTTTTTCACATACCATGTCCGTATGCCCCTGCAGCATAACGACCGGTTTTTCTTTAGCCCCTGCGCTTGCCGGCTTTTTGATGATCACATTGAAAAGTGCATCCCGGTGATACCACAGATTTCGTTCTTCGGCAAATGCCACGAGATAGTCACTGATTGCTTTCTCGTTGGCAGAGCCACGAGGAATGGCGCTGATGTCTTCGAAAAAGTGAAATAATTTTTCTGGTTTGTATCCTGTGATTTTATAATCCATAGATAATACCTCTTTTCTAATATAAATATCATTCGTTCTATTCTAACACTTTTAGCGTGGTAAAGCAAGAAAATCTTAGAAAATGAAAGTGGTTCAGTGGAAAATCAAAAAAGCCGGGAAAGACAGGAAACGAATAGGAAGAGGAGGTTCTGCATACATTTTGGATAAGAGGCGTATAACGGCAGTGCAGAATATGAAAAGAGAAGCAGAAAAAGAAAAGTTAAGAGAACGGTTTGCGGCGGCTGCAAATATGCCAAAGGATGTGGTATTAGGGGCATCTGTCGTGACTGTGATCGGAAACGGGGAAATCAGTATTGAAAATTACCGCGGAATTTTAGAATATACAGGAGAGCTGATCCGGGTACAGACGAAAAAAGGGCAGATCCAGGTACACGGAAAGGGACTGCAGATTGAGTACTATCTGAATGATGAGATGAAAATAACAGGGAAGATCCATACCCTTGAATATGAAATGTGAGGTAAACAGCAATGCAGAGAATCCTGCGTTTTTTGAGAGGATATGTAAAAATCAGAATAAAGGGATACTCCCCGGAGCGTTTTTTAAATCTGTGCAGTCATCATCAGATCGATATCTGGGGACTTCAGCCCTGTAAAAATTCTTATGAGATGTATGTAAAGCTGAAGGATTTTCGGAAAATCCGTCCGATCGTGAGAAAAACGCGCACGAAGGTCGTTTTAGTGGAACGCTTCGGCATGCCGTTTTTTCTAACAAGATGTCGGAGCAGAACATGGTTTCTCGCAGGAGCTGTGCTCTGTATGCTCCTGTTGATGTTCTACACTTCGTTTATCTGGGATATCCATTTTGAAGGAAATGAAAAATGGACGGATGAAGTACTGCTTCAATTTCTGGAGCAGGAGAAGATCACACCTGCCATGCCAAAAGGGAAGGTAGACTGCGCGGATATCGTGCGGAAGATTCGACAGAAATATGATGATATTGTGTGGGTCTCAGCCTCCATCGATGGAAGCAGGCTGAAAATACAGATCAAGGAGAATGAAGATACGTTTCAGGAGGTGCAAAAGGAAGAAAAACCCTGTGATCTGATCGCAGAACAGGACGGGGTGATCACAAAGATGGTGACACGTTCCGGAGTTCCCATGGTGCATGTCGGGGATCAGGTGAAAAAGGGGGATATCCTTGTGTCAGGCAGAATCGAGGTGTGCAATGATGCAAAAGAGGTGGTAGAATATCAGTATCAGCAGGCGGATGCGGATATTAGGGCAGACACGCAGACAGAATATGAGGATGAAATCAGCACATACTATGAAGAAAAGAGGTATCAGAACCAAAAACGGATGCAGGTTTTTGTGGAATTTAAAAACTGGGAATGTCATCTTGGAAGTGTGAAAAATTCTTTTCCGAAAAGTGAACAATATGTGATGAAACGTCAGGTGACCCTGGGAGAAAATTTTCATCTTCCACTATTTTATGGGGTAAAAGTTGCAAAATCATACCAGATAAAAGAAAAAAGATATACAAATGAAGAAATTCAAAAGAAATTGAGCGAAAACTTCAAACAGTTTTCAAAGGAATTGAAGGAAAAAGGTATTCAAATACAGGGAAATAGTGTTAAAATACACATAGGCAAAAAATCTGCGGTTGCAAAAGGGAGCTTATACCTGAATGAAGACATTGCAAAAAAAGCAGATACAGAAATATTAGAGATTGAAAGGAATAAGAAGGATGAGTCTTTCAGAACTGATGATTGATATACCGGCGGAGCACGAGAGAAATGTGTTCGGGCAGTTTGATGCGTATGCAAAAAAGCTGGAGCGGACGTTTCATGTGACACTGATCGCCAGAGAAGGCAAAGTGAAGATATTAGGTGAAGATAAAAATGCAGAGAAGGCAAGGCGGGTATTGGATCAGCTTGCTGCTCTGTCAAAAAGAGGAAATGAGATTACGGAACAGAATGTAGATTATGCCATGTCACTGGTCTATGAGGATCAGGAGGAGGCGATGGTGGAGATGGATCGGGAACTGATCTGTCACACACTGCAGGGAAAACCGATCAAACCGAAGACGCTGGGACAGAAGCGTTATGTAGATGCCATTCGGGAAGGAATGATCACGTTTGGGCTGGGACCTGCGGGAACCGGAAAGACCTATCTTGCCATGGCTATGGCGATCACAGCGTTTCAGAGAAATGAAGTGAGCCGTATTATTCTTACCAGGCCTGCGATAGAGGCAGGAGAAAAGCTGGGATTTCTTCCGGGAGATCTTCAGAGCAAGATCGATCCCTATCTGCGTCCTCTTTATGATGCATTGTATCAGATCATGGGAGCGGAAAGTTTTGCAAAAAATTCAGAAAAAGGTCTGATCGAGGTTGCACCTCTTGCTTATATGAGAGGAAGAACACTGGACAATGCGTTTATCATTCTGGATGAGGCACAGAATACGACGCCGGCACAGATGAAAATGTTTCTGACAAGGATCGGATTTGGTTCCAAAGTCGTGATCACCGGAGATGCCACCCAAAAGGACCTTCCGGCAGGAACGGTTTCCGGTCTGGATGTAGCAGTCAAGGTGGTAAAAAATCTGGAGGGGATCAGCATCTGCACACTGACGAGCAAGGATGTGGTGCGGCACCCGCTTGTACAGAAGATCGTAAAGGCATATGAAGAGTATGAAAAGAAGAGCACCCGTACAAAGGGCGGTACAAAAAGGAGAAAATCATGAGTTTGTATTTAGAAGAAGAAGGAGAAATCACACTTCCGTTTGAAACGAAAGAAGTGGCAGATCTGGTGGTGGAAGCCGCATTGGAATATGAGGGATGTCCTTATGAAGCAGAGATCAATCTGCTGCTGACCACGGACGATGAGATCCACCGGATGAACGAGGAGTTTCGTCAGATCGACCGAGCAACGGATGTTTTGTCGTTTCCGATGCTGGAATATGAGACTCCGGGAGATTTCTCGTTTGTGGAAGAGGAGGCCGAAGCATTTAATCCGGAATCTGGAGAACTGATGCTTGGTGACATTGTTATTTCCAAGGAGAAGGTACTTGCACAGGCAGAGGCCTATGGACACTCACCGAAACGGGAATTTGCATTTCTGATCGCACACAGTATGCTTCATTTGTTCGGATATGACCATATGGAAGAAGAGGAGCGTCTGGTCATGGAAGAAAGGCAGCGTGAGATCATGGAAAAAGTCCGGATTTTAAGGGCGTGACGGAGGAGACGGATGGCAGATATACAGAAGAACAAAAGAAGAAAAAAACAGTCAAAAGAAAATGAATTTTTGATACAGGGAGCAATCCTTGCAGCGGCGGCAGTGATCGTAAAGATCATCGGGGCATTGTACCGGATTCCGCTGACCAATATTATCGGAGATGAGGGAAATGGATTTCTCGGATATGCATATGAGATTTATGCGATGGCACTAATGCTGTCCTCCTTCAGTCTTCCGATCGCGGTATCCAAGCTGGTCTCCACAAAGATGGCGATGCACCAGCCAAGAAACGCCTTTCGAATTTTTAAATGTGCAATGATGTTTGCGGTTTCCGTGGGGGCAGTTGTGGCACTGGCAATCTTTCTGGGGGCAGATATGATCTCCAGACATCTGATGGAATCGCCGCTTAGTGTCTATACACTCAAGGTGCTGGCTCCGGCGCTGTTTATCGTGGCAGTGCTCGGTGTAATGCGCGGATATTTTCAGGGAATGGGAACTATGGTTCCGACTGCGATCTCCCAGGTTTTGGAGCAGATCATCAATGCAACAGTCAATATCGTAGGAGCCAGCATCATGATCAAAGTGGGGATGGCAGCTGCGAAAAAGCAGGACAATCCTTTGCTTGAACCGGCCTACGGGGCAGCGGGAGGAACGGCGGGAACGGCTACGGGAGCACTGGTCGCACTGTTGTTTTTGATGTTTGTGTTTGTACTGTTTCAAAAAGTGATGATGCGGCAGATGAGAAGAGACCGCACGAAACATCAGGATGGATATGGGCAGATTTTGAAGGTTCTTCTTCTGACGATCGCTCCGATCCTGTTCAGTACGGCAATCTATAATATCAATCAGATTATTGACCTGACCTTGTTTGCAAAGATCATGGCAGCACAGGGGGTCACCTTGAAAGAATATATCATTCCACAGGGGATTTACACAGGAAAATACAATACGTTGATCAACATCCCGCTTGCGATGGCGAACGGACTTGCAGCATCTGTTATTCCGGCACTGACAGCGGCAGTTGCCTCCAGAAACCGGACGCAGATGCAGAATAAGATCAATCAGACGATCCGTCTTACCATGCTGATCGCGATTCCTTGTTTTGTGGGATTTGTGGTACTGGCATCGCCGATCATGCAGTTCCTTTACGGAGATTCCAGAACGGAACCTGCACTGATGCTGGCATCCGGGGCGATCACAGTTGTGCTGTACAGTTCTTCAACAGTTACAAACTCGATTCTGCAGGGACTGGACCGGCTGACTGCACCGGCAAAGAATGCGTTGATTTCACTGGGGATCCATCTTGTGGCAGTCCTTTTGATGCTGGTTGTTTTCAAATGGGGGATTTATTCTCTCGTATTCAGTAATGTGATCTTCAGTTTTTGTATGTGTGTACTGAATATGAAAGATGTATATAAGGCAAGTGGATTCAGACAGGATTTCAAGACCTGTTATATCAAGCCGTTTCTGGCAGCTTTGATCATGGGAGTGGCGGCATTTGTGTCCAATAAGCTTCTTAGTGCCCTGATGCCGGGAAGATTTCTGGCAAATGGACTTTCTATCATCATTGCCATGCTGGTGTACGCAGTGGCGGTGATCCGGGTAGGAACGCTTTCCGAGTCAGATATGCTGGCACTTCCAATGGGCGGACGAATCTTAAGAGTCTGCAAACGTTTTAAGATTTTCCCACAGGAGAGAGACTTTGACGATGATGATGACATTGAATATCTGGATTGACAAAATCAAGTGAACTGAATAAAAACGGTATAAAGAGCCAATACTGTATGAAAAAAGGAGTCGGACTTTTATGAAGAAGAAATACTGTATTGGCTTTTTTGTGGCCTTTTTTGTGTTTGTCAGTCTGCTCGGGATCGGATATCAGGTGAGTTACCAGTATGTGATGGACAGGCAGGTGGCGCGGCAGCAGGATAAACAGCGAAGAAGTGTTGCTGTGAAAGGAGAAGCAGAAAAAAATGAGGGATATTATCTGGCCGAACTGCATGGCTATGTGGTCGTCTATCTGTCTGATCAATCTACAATTTATGAATTTACAGACATTCCGTTTGAAGAACTGCCGAAAGAAGTGCAGACAAGCGTAAAGCAAAAAAAATATGTTGAAACAGAGGAGGAACTTTACGCATTTCTGGAAAATTATTCCAGCTAAAAACAGCGGGGTAGACGAAAATCGAGAAATAGTGTAAGATGGAGAAAGAATTTTTGGGAAAGGATAAGATTATGGACGAACAAAAGGTAAAAAGAATCAATGAACTGTATAGAAAATCAAAAGCAGAAGGACTGACTGATGCGGAAAAGAAAGAACAAAAGATTCTCAGGCAGGAATATATTGATGCATTCAAACGCAATTTGAGAAGTCAGCTCAATAATATTGATGTGGAAGAAAAAGACGGTACAATCGTGAATCTGGGAGAGAAATTTGGAAACAAAGCGGGACATTAGAAAACAGATGTTATGCGCCAGAGACCGGCTGACAGACAGAGAGTGGGAGACATACAGTGACAGGATCACAGAGCAGGTTGTCTCCCATCCTTTATTTGTGCAGGCGAAAGAAATCTGGTGTTATGTATCTATGGGAAAAGAAGTGTGTACAGAACAAATTCTGGTAAGTGCGTGGAGAGCGGGAAAAAGAACCGCAGTGCCTAAAGTGACCGGAAAACGGGAGATGAAGTTTTACTACATAGAATCGTTGAATGATCTGGAAACAGGAGCGTTTGGAATTTTGGAGCCGAAAGAAGAGAAAAAAGGGGCAGACTGCTGCCTGGAAAAATCGGATCTCTTGATGCTTGTTCCCGGCGTTTCGTTCGATCCGGCGGGAAGAAGGATCGGATATGGAGGAGGATTTTACGACACGTATCTTCAGAAAATGGAAGGATGCCATACGTTTGGACTTGCGTTTGAGGTGCAGATGGCAGATCAGATTCCTGCTGAGGCACATGACATTCGGATGGAATATGTGATGACAGAAAAGAGGTGCTGGAAATGCTGACAGGATTACCGAAAGATCCGATACTTCTTCTGAGCGTGGTAAATACAAAACTGAGAGATTATTATCCAAGCCTGGATGCTCTCTGTGATGATATGGACGTTTCAAGAGAAGTGCTGGAGGAAAAACTCGGCATGATCGACTACAGATACGATGCAGAAAAAAATCAGTTTGAATAGTGGATGAAAGGTAAGGCAGGGAAATATCCCTGTCTTTTGAAATTTTATAAACTTAGAAGGTTTTACTGGATAAATGCAGGAAATTAATGCTATAATACTTCGGACTGCATGCAATGTGCAGACGGCTTCAGTGTTTTGGCTTAATAAGGAACAATGTGCAATTCATTGGCAGCTTATCCCTGAGGTAAGGCGGACAAAATTTCAGATACCATTGCAGAGAATTCTGTGAGAAGGTGAAATGGCGGGAGATGCCAAGCCCTAAGACTTGCTGAAGTCATCTTACGATTTCTTGATAAGAAGAAAGAGAAAGGGGACGAGGTAGATGAAGACCTGATCATGACCTTTTATCAATAGAGCAACTGGGATAAAATTGATAAAGAAAGGTCAAAGTTTATGAAAAAGAAAATAGTAAGCTGCATCCTGTGTGCAGCAGCGACGATATCTCTTGTTTCCGGATGTGGAAGCAATAAGGAGACAGAAACTGATAAAAAAGAAGCTCATGCAGAAAAATCGGTACAATCAGAAGATCGTAATTATGAACCGGTTACAATTCAGCTGAATCTGGAGCGATCCGGGCTGGGAAAAAATGTAGAGTATACCTTTAAGCAAAAACCGGATCATGTGGTTGCTTCCGGAGATCAGATGGCAGATTTGTTTTTTGATCTGGGCTTAGAGGAGCAGATGGCCGGATACACGAAAGGGAGTTGCTGGAGTCTTGTCTCGGAATATCCTGCAAGAGATTCTGTACCACAGATCGCAGAACCCGGAGTGAACCTGTCATCTGTTTCAAAGGAAGAACTGCTTGCTACAGGCTGTGATTTTCTGATCGGCTGGGATTCCGTATTTTCAGATAAAAATTTCAGTACAGAATTCTGTGACGAAAATGGAATTGCCATGTATTTCCCATATGTATGCTCAGACAGTGCCACATTTGAAGATTTGTACAAAGACTATGAGACACTGGGCAAGATTTTTCAAGTGGAAGAAACTGCAGAGCAGAAAATACAAAAAATGAAGGATACACTTCAGGATGTGAAAGAGGCGCTTGGAGAAGATGCATACAAGAACCCGAAAAAAGTGTTTGTCTATGATTCGGGAGAAGATGCCCCTTTTACAGCATGCCAGGGGATGCCGGGAGATATTTTGAAATCGGCAGGCGCCATCTCTATTTTTAATGACATTGAAGCCGGGTGGGCAACCCCTTCCTGGGAAGAAGTGGTAGAACGTGATCCGGATGCAATCCTCCTTTTAGACTATGATGGAGATGTAGAAGAAAAGGCAGAATTTCTTCGCACCAATGCTGCAACAAAAGATTTAAGGGCAATCAAAGAAGGAAAAATCTATTCTGCATGCTGTGCAGACATGCAGGGCTCTGCCGGATCAGCAGCTGCAGTTGAAGAAATTGCAAAGCAGTTATATCCAGATTGTTTTCAATAGGAAAGGGAGTTCTTCTATTACATGAAAGAATTAAATAAAAGACAGAAAAGAGTAAGGCACCTGTCCCTGTTTTGCGCTGTATTTGTGTGCAGTGTTTTAGCGGTAGGTTGTTCCGTTTCCTTTGGAGCTGTCAAGATTCACCCTTTTGAAGTATTTCGTATTATTATGAACCATCTGTCAGGGCGGGAGATATTTTTCCCGACATGGGAAACCAATATGGAAACAATTATCTGGAATATCCGACTTCCAAGAGTTGTGCTTGCGTGGTTTGTAGGTGCCGGACTTTCTGTGTGTGGAGTACTGATGCAGGCGTTGACAAAAAATGCTCTGGCAGATCCTTATGTACTTGGTATTTCTTCCGGAGCTTCAGCAGGAGCGGTATGTGCCATCATCACAGGCTGTTTTCATTTTGCAGGCGGATACGGAACCATGTTTGGAGCAATTTGCGGAGCGGCCCTGGCAATTGTATTATCCATGGCGATTGCAACATATAAGGGAACCGTTACTTCGACACAGCTGATCCTGGCGGGGATTGCGACTTCTGCGTTGTTTAGCGGGATCACCAATCTGATCATTTACGGGTATCATACCGGATCGGATAAGACAAAGACAGCACAATACTGGATGGTAGGTTCTTTGAGTGGCGCAAGCTGGGAGAAAGTCAAATATGTTGCAGCTGCTTTTCTGATTACAGTCTGCATCATTCTTCTTTTTACAAGAGAACTGGATATGCTGCTTTTGGGAGATGGCACTGCTGAGAATCTGGGAGTCAATGTAACAAGAATCAAAATGGTTGTGATCATCATGGCTGCCGTATTGACCGGAATTGTGGTCTCTGTCAGTGGAGTGATCGGCTTTATCGGGCTTGTTGTTCCACATATTGCGAGAAGAATGGTAGGATCACGGCATACGATAGTATTACCGTTTGTAATTGTTTTGGGCGGATTGTTTACTGTACTGGCAGATTTTCTCTCGCGGGTGATCGTTGCACCGGAGGAGCTCCCAATCGGAATTATTGCGGCTTTGTCCGGCGCACCGTTTTTCCTGTATCTGATCCGCAGGGGAAGGAGGAAGAGCACATGAACCATAGCTTTTTGACAGTTCGCGGATTGGACTACAGTATTGATGGAACCGAGATTCTGCAGGATGTTTCTCTGGAAGTACCGGAAGGCACTTTTGTCGGGCTGATTGGTCCCAATGGCTGCGGAAAATCAACGTTGCTGAAAAACATATACAAAACGTACAGACCACAGAAAGATACCGTTTATATCGACGGGAAGGATGTTGTTTCGCTGTCAGCGAAAGAGATGGCAAGACAAGCAGCAGTTGTCGCACAGGAAAATCAGACCGAATTTGATCTGGAAGTGCTTGATATGGTTATGTATGGACGCTATGCACATCGTAGGTTTTTAGAAAAGGAAACAGAAGAGGATCTTGCAATCTGCAGGCGTTTTTTAGAAGAAGTGGGACTGAAAGGATACGAAAACCGCTCTTTTTTCAGCTTGTCCGGAGGAGAAAAACAAAGGGTGCTCATGGCAAGAACGCTTGCTCAGGAGAGCAGACTGATTCTCCTGGATGAGCCGACGAATCATCTGGATATCCGGTTTCAATATCTGTTGATGGAGATCTTAAAGAAACAGGATGCGACGATTTTTTCTTCCGTTCATGATCTGAATATTGCAGCCATGTACTGCGACAGAATTTTACTTATGGATCGGGGGAGGATCATCAAAGCGGGAACACCCGAAGAGATTCTTACCGAGGAAAATATTTTACAAATTTTTGGAATCCATGCGCAGATCACGAAAAATCCGATTACGCAAAAGATACAAGTGTATTATATTCCGAAAGGATAACAGAGGATTGTTTTATCTTGAAAAACCAAATGGATTCGATTATAATGAAAGCTCATATGGAATGCTAAGATATACGAAGAGATAGAGAGGAAGACAATTCATGTTGGAGAAGAAACAAACGAAGAAGATAGAAGAGATTTTAACTGCAATCGATCTGGAACAGCCGGCTCCGTCAGAGGAGCCGATGCGCCAGTATTATTTTATGGAAAAAGCACGCCGTCTTGTTAAAGCACAGTCGGAAACCGTGGGACGTCCGCTGACCTTTCATGTCACGACCTTTGGCTGTCAGATGAACGCAAGAGATTCGGAGAAACTGACCGGAATTCTGGAGCAGATCGGATATGTGGAAGAGGAAGAAGAGAATCAGGCAGATTTTGTGATCTACAATACCTGCACGGTGCGTGAGAATGCCAATCAGAAGGTATATGGACATTTGGGACAGCTCAACCGTGTGAAAAAGAAAAACCCGCATATGCTGATCGGACTCTGCGGATGTATGATGCAGGAGCCGGAAGTGGTCGAGAAGTTAAAGAAAAGCTATCGGTTTGTGGATCTGATCTTCGGAACGCACAATATTTTTAAATTTGCAGAGCTGGTTGCCACAAGACTGGAATCTGATCGGATGGTGATCGATATCTGGAAGGACACAGACAAGATCGTAGAAGATCTTCCAAGTGAGCGGAAGTTCTCATTCAAATCAGGGGTCAATATCATGTTTGGCTGCAACAATTTCTGCAGCTACTGTATCGTGCCGTATGTGCGCGGACGGGAGCGCAGCCGGAATCCGAAAGATATTATCCGGGAGATCGAGAGTCTGGTTGCAGACGGAGTGGTGGAAGTGATGCTTCTGGGACAGAATGTCAATTCTTATGGAAAGACGCTGGAAGAACCGATGACATTTGCACAGCTTTTACAGGAAATCGAGAAAATCGAAGGACTGGAGCGTATCCGTTTTATGACCTCCCATCCGAAGGATCTCTCGGATGAACTGATCGAGGTGATGGCGCAGTCTCAAAAAATCTGCAAGCATCTGCATCTGCCGGTGCAGTCCGGAAGCACGCGGATCCTGGAAAAGATGAACCGGCGCTATACAAAGGAACACTATCTAAGACTGGTGGAGAAGATCAAAGCAGCAGTTCCGGATATTTCCCTGACAACGGATATCATTGTCGGATTTCCGGGAGAGACAGAAGAAGATTTTCAGGAGACGCTGGATGTGGTGCGAAAGGTTCGCTATGACAGCGCATTTACTTTTATTTATTCAAAACGGACCGGAACTCCGGCAGCAGTGCTGGAGGAACAGGTTCCGGAAGAGATTGTCAAAGACCGTTTTAACCGTTTGTTAAAAGAAGTGCAGAGTATTTCCGCCGAGGTGTGCAGTGTGCACACCAAAACGGTACAGCGTGTGCTTGTGGAGTCAGTCAACGATCATGATGATTCACTTGTGACAGGAAGAATGAGCAATAATCTTCTGGTTCATTTTCCGGGAGAGAAAGATCTGGTTGGAAAACTGGTGGATGTCCGTCTTGATACTTGCAAAGGATTTTATTATCTCGGTGAAATGGTAGCATCCATCCGGGTATAATCTGGCAAAAAACGCCCAAACTATCTGTATGAGTCGAAAAGACCTGCAGACAGGGAGGGCGCTTTTTGTGAAAAAATGGAGCGAAAATTTATTTTTATGGGCTTTGGGAGGCAGTCTTTATTATGGATTTGAAGTTTTCTTCCGGGGATTTTCTCACTGGAGTATGTTCGTGCTTGGAGGAATCTGTCTTTTATTTTGTGCCAAACAGGGACTTTGGACCGGATGGAGGGAGCCGTTATGGAAACAGGTGCTCTGGTGTACAATCTTTGTGACAGCAGCGGAATTTATCACGGGAATGATCGTGAATCAGTGGCTTGGATGGAATGTATGGGATTATACAGGAAGAAAATGGCAGCTGTTCGGTCAGATCTGTCTGCCGTTTACCATTATTTTTTCCGCACTGTGCGTGATCGGCATTCTGCTCTCCGGGTATCTTCTTTATTGGTTATACGGGGAAGAAAAACCACATTTTCACGTGCTTTAGGAAGTCGGAAGGCGGACAAAATTGGATCTGGTACATTGAACTGAATTTCCAAAGATGCTATAATGGCAAAGGAAAAAATACACAAAGGAGAAAAACGTGTGGCAGAATTAACACCAATGATGCAGCAGTATATCGAGACAAAAAAACAGTATCAGGACTGCATCTTATTTTATAGATTAGGCGATTTTTATGAAATGTTTTTTGAGGATGCCCTGACTGCATCCAGGGAACTGGAGATTACACTGACCGGAAAAAACTGCGGGCAGGAAGAAAAAGCTCCCATGTGCGGAGTTCCATATCATGCAGTGGAAGGATATCTGAATAAGCTGGTGTCCAAAGGGTATAAAGTGGCGATCTGCGAACAGGTGGAAGATCCAAAACAGGCGAAAGGAATCGTAAAGCGTGAGGTTGTACGGATCGTGACACCGGGGACAAATCTGGACACCCAGGCACTGGATGAGACAAAGAACAATTATATCATGTGTATTGTCTACATTGCAGACCGGTATGGGCTTTCCATCGCGGATGTAACGACCGGAGATTATTTTGTAACAGAGCTGGAGGAAAGTGCAAAGCTTTTGGATGAGATCTATCGTTTTATGCCGTCTGAGATCATCTGTAACGAGTCTTATTATATGAGCGGCATGGATCTGGATGATTTAAAAGACCGCCTGGGAATTACAATCTACTCTCTGGATTCGTGGTATTTTGATGATGCGGTCTGCAGACAGAAACTGCTGGAGCATTTCAAAGTAGCATCTTTTGCCGGGCTTGGGCTCGAAGATTATGACTGTGGGATCATCAGTGCCGGGGCGCTTCTGCAGTATTTATACGAAACTCAGAAAAATTCCCTGGCTCAGCTGACACATATTACGGCATATACGACAGGAAAATATATGATGCTGGACAGTTCCACAAGAAGAAACCTGGAACTGTGTGAAACGCTGCGCGAAAAGCAGAAGAGAGGCTCTCTTCTCTGGGTGCTTGATAAGACAAAAACAGCAATGGGTGCGCGTATGCTGCGAAAGTACGTGGAGCAGCCGCTGATTGAGAAAAAAGAAATCCTTCGGCGGCTGGATGCTGTGGAGGAATTGAAAGAGCAGGCGATCTGCAGAGAAGAGATCCGGGAATATCTCTCACCGGTTTACGATCTGGAGCGTCTGGTGACGAAGATTACATATGGTTCTGCGAACCCGAGGGATCTGACTGCATTTGGAAGCTCTCTGACGATGCTTCCGCCGATCTGCTGTATTATGGAGGATCTGCGTGCCCCTCTTTTGGAGGAGATAAAAGAAGAACTGGATCCGCTGGAGGATATTTCTGCGCTGATCAAAGAAGCGATTGCAGAAGAGCCGCCTCTTGCGATGAAAGAAGGCGGGATTATCCGGGATGGCTATAGCGAAGAGGTGGATATTCTGCGCCGCGCAAAATCAGAAGGAAAGGACTGGCTTGCAAAGCTGGAATCAGAAGAACGGGAAAAGACCGGGATCAAAAATCTGAAGATCAAGTACAACAAAGTGTTTGGATATTATCTGGAAGTGACGAATTCATTTAAGGATATGGTTCCGGATTATTATACGAGGAAACAGACACTTGCCAACGCAGAGCGTTACATTATCCCGGAATTAAAAGAACTGGAAGATACCATTCTTGGTGCAGAAGACAAACTGTATGCGCTGGAATATGAGATTTATTGTGATGTCCGCAATCAGATCGCTGCCCAGGTGGAGCGCATCCAGACGACTGCGAAAGCGATCGCAAAAGTGGATGTGTTTGCATCGCTTGCTCTGGTGGCAGAACGCAGCAATTATGTGCGCCCGAAGATCAATGAACAAGGTGTGATCGATATCAAGGACGGACGGCATCCTGTGGTGGAAAAGATGATCCCAAACGATATGTTTATCAGCAACGATACCTATCTGGATGATAAAAAACAGCGGATTTCCATTATCACGGGACCGAATATGGCTGGAAAGTCTACGTATATGAGACAGGCGGCGCTGATCGTTTTAATGGCACAGCTTGGATCTTTTGTTCCGGCATCCAGTGCTAATATCGGTCTGGTGGATCGCATTTTCACCCGTGTGGGGGCATCCGATGATCTGGCATCCGGACAGAGTACCTTTATGGTAGAGATGACAGAGGTTGCCAATATTCTCAGAAATGCCACATCTAAGAGCCTTCTGATCCTGGATGAGATCGGAAGAGGAACCAGTACCTTTGACGGATTGTCCATTGCCTGGGCAGTCGTGGAGTATATCAGCGACAACAAACTGCTTGGTGCGAAGACACTTTTTGCGACACACTACCATGAGCTGACAGAGCTGGAGGGCAAGATTCACAATGTCAACAATTACTGTATTGCGGTAAAGGAAAAGGGAGACGATATTGTGTTCCTTCGCAAGATCGTAAAAGGCGGAGCGGATAAGAGCTATGGAATCCAGGTGGCAAAGCTGGCGGGAGTTCCGGATGTTGTGATCACACGCGCAAAAGAGATCGTGGAAGAGCTGAGTGATGAGGATATTACGACCAGAGTCAGTGAGATCGCATCCAGAGAAAAAGAGCAGAAGAAAAAACAGAAGACGAAAAAATATGACGAGGTGGATATGGCGCAGATGTCATTGTTTGATACGGTAAAAGACGATGACGTTCTGGAAGAATTAAAGAGCATTGATGTGGGAAATCTGACGCCTGTCGATGCACTCAATACCATTTATCGTCTGCAGAATAAACTAAAGAACCGCTGGTAGAAAGTAAAGGAGAACACAGATGCCGCAGATTCAGGTTTTAGATCAGATTACAATAGATAAGATCGCCGCAGGTGAAGTGATTGAGCGGCCAGCGTCGATCGTCAAAGAACTCGTAGAAAATTCCATTGATGCAAAAGCTGCCTCCGTTACCGTGGAGATTCAGGATGGAGGGATTTCTTTGATCCGCGTCACGGACAATGGAAGCGGGATTGAACGGGAAGATATCCGCAATGCATTTTTGCGTCATTCCACGAGCAAGATCCGCAAAGTGGAAGATCTGGCACATATTGCATCACTCGGATTTCGGGGAGAAGCACTTTCCAGTATCTCTGCGGTGACCAGGACGGAGCTGATCACCAAGACGAAGGAGGATACATTTGGAACCCGCTATGTGATCGAAGGCGGAGTGGAGCAGAGTCTGGAGGATGCCGGGGCACCGGACGGGACGACCTTCCTTGTGCGGCAGTTGTTTTATAATGTGCCTGCCAGACGGAAGTTTCTAAAAACACCGATGACAGAGGCCGGGCATGTACAGGATCTGCTCATGCGCCTTGCACTTTCTCACCCGGAGGTTGCATTTACTTTTATCAATAACGGACAGACAAAAATGCGGACATCTGGAAATGGAAAATTAAAGGATGTAATCTACAGCATTTACGGGAGAGAGGCCGCGGCAAATCTGATCGAACTGGATTATTCCATGGATGGTCTGGTGATGAAAGGATATCTTGGAAAACCGGTGATCACCAGAGGAAACCGGAATTTTGAAAATTATTTTGTAAACGGGCGGTATGTGAAAAATGCGATGCTCTCCAAAGCAATCGAAGATGCATACAAGGACTTTCTCATGCAGCACAAGTTTCCGTTCGTAGTCATCCACTTTCAGGTGGATGGTGAGAAAATTGATGTAAATGTGCATCCGACCAAAATGGAAATGCGGTTTCAGAGGCAGCAGGATGTCTATAATATTGTGTATGAGGGGGTTCACAGAACCCTTCTGGAGCCGGAACTCATTCCCCAGGTGGAGGCGCCGGCTCCAAAAGTAATTTCACAGCCAAAGAGTGAAAGTCCGTTTTTATTAAAGCCCAAAACAGCACCGCAGCCAATGGAGAAAAAGCCAGAAGAAAAAGAAGAACCCCATGACGAAGCATATTTCATGAAGAAGATGAAGGAGAGAGTTCTTTCCTATCATCAGCGCAATTCTTCGGCAGAAGTCGCAAAAAAAGAGCAGATCTTCCGGCCGCAGGCTCAGGCGGAGAGGATCAAAGATGCACTTGCCCGTGCAAAGGAAGTGGAGAAGCAGCCGCAAAAGCAGGCAGAAGAACAGCCGGAATTGATCCGGGAAACACCTGTCTATGAAACGAAGCCTGTAACAGAAGAAAAAGCAGAGCAGTTAAATTTGTTTGAGGAGCATCTTCTGAAACGGGAGAAGAAAGCAGAGTATAAGCTGATCGGGCAGGTATTTGAGACATACTGGCTGGTGGAATTTGAGAACAGTCTGTATATCATTGATCAACATGCTGCTCATGAGCGGGTGTTATATGAACGCACGTTAAAAGAGATGAAGAACAGAGAATTTACCGCTCAGTATTTAAGTCCGCCGATCATCCTGAGCCTGTCTATGCAGGAGGCACAGGTGCTGAATGAAAATATGGACCGGTTTACAAGGATCGGATTTGAGATCGAACCGTTTGGCGGAGAGGAATATGCAGTGCGCGCCATTCCGGACAATTTGTTTGGAATCGCCAAAAAAGAGCTGCTGTTGGAAATGCTGGACGATCTGGCAGATGGGATCAGCACCTCCATGACACCGGAGCTTATTGATGAGAAAGTGGCATCTATGTCATGTAAAGCAGCGGTGAAAGGCAATAACCGGCTTTCCGCGCAGGAGGCAGACGCACTGATCGGGGAACTGTTATTGCTGGAGAATCCATATCACTGCCCGCATGGACGTCCGACGATCATCGCAATGACACAGCGGGAACTGGAAAAGAAATTTAAGAGGATTGTATAGATGAAGAAACCATTGATTATATTGACCGGTCCTACAGCGGTTGGAAAAACCGCTGCTTCAATCGGACTTGCCAAAGCGATTGGCGGAGAAATCATTTCCGCAGATTCCATGCAGGTCTACCGGCATATGGATATCGGATCTGCAAAGATTCGGTCAAAAGAGATGCAAGGGATCTCGCACCATCTGATCGATGTGCTGGAGCCGGAGGAAGAGTTCCATGTGGTGAAATTCCAGCAGATGGCAAAAGAAGCGCTGGATGGGATCTATCAGAGAGGACATATCCCCATTGTTGTAGGTGGAACTGGGTTTTATATCCAGGCTCTGTTGTATGACATTTCGTTTGAAGACAATGAGGAGGATCATTCCTACCGGAAAGAGCTGGAAGAACTGGCACAGGAAGAAGGTGCAGAAAAGCTGCATCAGATGCTGCGGCAGGTGGATGAAAAGGCGGCGCTTGAAATTCATGCCAACAATGTAAAACGTGTGATCCGTGCCCTGGAATTCTATCATCAGACCGGTGAAAAGATTTCCGAACACAATGCCAAAGAACGGGAAAAAGAATCTGCCTATAATTCTGCCTATTTTGTGTTGAATGATGACCGGGTCAATCTTTATGAGCGAATCAACAAAAGAGTGGATGCTATGTTTGAGGAGGGACTTGTAGAAGAAGTTACGGCGCTTCAAGAACGTGGCTATACAAGAGGGATGGTGTCCATGCAGGGGCTGGGATACAAAGAGATTTTTGCTTATCTGGACGGGGAATGTACGCTGGAAGAGGCAAAAGAAATTATCAAAAGAGATACCAGACATTTTGCAAAACGTCAGATCACCTGGTTTAAACGGGAACGGGATGTGATCTGGATCAACAAGCAGGAATATGGATATCAGGAAGAAAAGATACTGGAGAGAATTCTGAAAGAATTAAAGGTTCGGGAGATCTTTCCACAGAAAGAAGAGGAAATAAAATGAGAGAGTGTATGACAGAGACGATGTATGAGAAGCTGGGGATTTCGAAGGAAGTTTACGAGTTTGGACAGACAATAGAGGCGGGATTAAAGGAACGGTTCTCACAGATGGATGAAGTGGCAGAGTACAATCAGTTAAAGGTGCTCCATGCCATGCAGGAAAATAAGGTCAGTGAGGGGTGTTTCAACTACGCCAGCGGGTATGGCTACAACGATATGGGAAGAGACACACTGGAGCAGGTATACGCCAGTACATTCCATACAGAAGCGGCATTGGTTCGTCCGCAGATTACCTGTGGAACGCACGCCCTTGCCCTTGCCCTTGCAGCAAACTTACGTCCGGGAGACGAACTGCTCTCTCCGGTGGGAAAACCATATGATACGCTGGAGGAAGTGATCGGGATTCGCCCGTCAAAAGGTTCTCTGGCAGAGTATGGGATCACATACCGTCAGGTGGAGCTTTTGGAAGACGGTTATTTTGATTATCCTGCAATCAGGGAGGCAATCAATGAGCGGACGAAACTGGTGACGATCCAGCGATCCAAGGGATATCAGACAAGACCAAGCTATTCCGTGGAGAAGATCGGAGAGCTGATCGCCTTCATCAAGGAGATCAAGCCGGATGTGATCTGTATGGTGGACAACTGTTATGGAGAATTTGTAGAGAAGATTGAACCAAGTGATGTGGGAGCGGACATGATCGTTGGTTCCCTGATCAAAAATCCTGGAGGCGGTCTGGCGCCGATCGGGGGCTATATTGCGGGAAGAGAAGATCTGATCGAGAACTGCGGATACCGTCTGACTTCTCCGGGACTCGGAAAAGAGGTGGGAGCATCTCTCGGTGTCATGCAGTCGTTCTATCAGGGATTTTTCCTGGCGCCGACTGTAGTCAACAGTGCGGTAAAAGGTGCGGTGTTTGCGGCAAATATTTATGAAAGACTGGGATATGGAGTGATTCCGAACGGAACAGAGTCCAGACATGATATTATCCAGGCCGTGGAGCTTGGCAGTGCAGAGGGTGTGATCGCATTCTGTAAGGGAATTCAGGCGGCGGCGCCTGTGGACAGCTATGTCAGTCCGGAACCGTGGGCAATGCCGGGATATGACAGTGATGTGATCATGGCGGCAGGTGCGTTCGTGCAGGGTTCTTCTATTGAATTAAGTGCAGATGGACCGATCAAACCACCGTATGCAGTTTATTTCCAGGGCGGACTGACCTGGCCGCATGCAAAGCTTGGAATTTTAAAATCACTGCAGAATATGATCGATGCAGGAGTGATTGAACTGGAACAATTAAAATAAAATCAAAAGGAGAGACCATGAGAAAAGTTGTTGTGATCGGCGCAGGAGCAGCCGGGATAATGGCGGCTATTTCGGCAGCAGAGCACGGCGCACATACAGTTGTGCTGGAGCATAAAGACCGAGTGGGGAAGAAGATCCTTTCCACCGGGAACGGAAGATGCAATTTTACAAATCTTGTACAAACGCCTCAGTGTTATCGCAGTGATGATCCTAAGTTTCCGTGGCGGGTCATCACACAGTTTGATGAGAAAAAGACAGTGGAGTTTTTCCAGAACATCGGTGTATATGCGAAAAACAGAAACGGATATTTCTATCCGAACTCGGATCAGGCCGGTGCGGTTTTAGATTCCCTTCGCATGGAGATGGAGCGGCTTTGTGTGGAAGTGCACACAGAGACAGAAGTTCTGGAAATCATTCCGAAAAAGAACCGGTTTGTCATCCGAACCGGAAATGGGAATGTGACCGCAGACCGGGTGATCCTGGCAGCAGGATCCAAGGCGGCTCCTGTTACAGGTTCTGACGGTTCCGGATATGCGATCGCAAAAAAAATGGGACATCGGATTGTCCCGGTACTTCCGGCGTTGGTACAGCTTAAATGCAAGGGAAAATTCTTTCAGAGTATCGCCGGAGTGCGCATACAGGGATGTGTATCTTTATATGTGGATGGGGACTGTGTTTGTCGGGATACTGGAGAAATTCAGCTGACTCAGTATGGTATTTCCGGGATTCCGGTATTTCAGGTCAGTCGTTTTGCAGCAAAGGCGCTTTACAACAAACAGGAAGTAACAGCGGTCTTAAATTTTATGCCTCAGATGTCTGAGGAAGAGTTTACAGCATTTCTGGCAGAGCGTGCGAGACTTCGGCCGCAAAAGACGGCAGAAGAATTCTTAACCGGGCTGTTTCACAAAAAAATGATTGCTCTGTGGGTCAAATGTAGTCGCATTTCCAAAGAAAAGCCGGTGGGAACATATTCTGAGGAAGAACTAAGAACGCTTGCCCGTCTGATTCAGCAGTTTGAGGTGAATGTGGAAGGGACAAATTCGTTTGAACAGGCTCAGGTATGCTGCGGCGGAGTCTCTACAGAAGAAGTGAAGGAAGATACCCTGGAGTCAAGTTATGTACCGGGCGTTTATTTTGCCGGAGAGATACTGGATGTGGATGGGATCTGCGGCGGATATAATCTGCAGTGGGCATGGTCCAGCGGATGGATCGCAGGAAGAGAGGCAGCAGATGTTACGAATTAATCAGTTAAAATTAAAAGTAGGACACAGCGAAGAACAGCTAAAGAAAAAACTGGTACGGGAATTGAAGATCCGTCCGGAAGAGCTGCAGAAATTTGAAATCCGCAGACAGTCTATAGATGCGCGGAAAAAGCCAGAACTGTACTATGTATACAGTATCGATGTACAGGTGAAAAAAGAAAAAGAGGTACTCAAAAAACATCCAAAGAATGTGCAGAAGACACAGGATGTGTACTATCAGATGCCAAAACTGGAAGGAGAAACACCGAAAAAGCGTCCGGTTGTTGTAGGAAGCGGCCCTGCAGGTCTGTTTTGTGCATGGATCCTTGCCTTGGCAGGATGTAGACCAATCCTTCTGGAGCGGGGTGCCTGTGTAGAGGAAAGACAGCGTGATGTAGAGGAATTCTGGAAAAGCGGGATTTTAAATCCAATGTCGAATGTACAGTTCGGAGAGGGAGGCGCCGGAACTTTTTCGGATGGAAAGCTCAACACATTGGTCAAAGATACATCCGGGCGAAATCGTTTTGTGTTGGAAACCTTTGTAAGATTCGGGGCACCGCCGGAGATTTTATACGAACAGAAGCCCCACATCGGAACGGATATTCTGATCCGGGTGGTAAAAAATATGCGGCTTGCAATCTGTGAAGCCGGAGGAGAAGTACGGTTTCACAGTCAGGTGACGGATATTGTTCTTGATGAGACATCGCTTGTCGGAGTGCAGGTCAATCAGGAGGAAGAGCTGGAGACCGATACCGTGATCTTTGCAGTGGGACACAGCGCAAGAGATACATTTGAGATGCTCTATGAAAAGAATCTTCCAATGCAGGCAAAATCATTTGCGGTAGGTGTGCGCGCCGAGCATCCGCAGAAAATGATCAATGCCTCTCAATATGGAGCAGAGTCTGTGCCGGGACTTCCTGCAGCGCCTTATAAAGTGACAGCAAAACTGGAAAATGGAAGAGGCGTATACTCTTTCTGCATGTGTCCGGGAGGATATGTAGTCAATGCATCCTCCGAAGAAGGACGTCTGGCTGTCAACGGAATGAGTTATCATGCAAGAGCAGGAGAAAATGCGAACAGCGCCATTATCGTGACGGTGACTCCGGAAGATTACGGAAGTGAACATCCGCTTGCAGGAATGGAATTTCAGCGAAAGCTCGAAGAACGTGCCTTTCGAGCGGGAGGCGGAAAAATCCCGGTTCAGAGACTGGAAGATTTCTGCAAAAATCAGATCAGCACTTCGTTTGGAAACGTAGAGCCTCAGATGAAAGGGGCATATGCGTTTGGAGATGTGCGTGGAATTTTCCCGCAAGTGCTGGCAGAATCCATTGAGGAGGGAATGCGGCAGTTTGAACATAAGATCACAGGATTCTCAGATGGAGATACGCTTTTGTCAGGTGTAGAAAGCCGTACGTCTTCTCCAGTGAAAATTCCAAGAGATGAGAATATGGAGAGTGAGATCAAGGGGATTTTCCCATGCGGAGAAGGCGCGGGATTTGCAGGAGGAATCACCTCGGCTGCCATGGATGGAATGAAAGTGGCAGAGGCGGTGCTGAAAAAATATAACAAGATCGGGTCATAGAATCTTCATAAAAATTTAAGAGGTCAGACCTATACATGATTTTTAAATTGTGCTAAAATAAATCACTGTATTGTGTTATCATTCATATTTTTATGAAAAAAGCAAATATGAAAGAAATGGCATGTGAAGAGCGCCCTTATGAAAGATGTGAGCAGTTCGGAGCAAGTAATTTGACGGACAGCGAATTACTTGCTGTTTTGCTACGTACAGGTACCAGAGGAGAGAATGCGCTTCAACTGGCGGATAAGATCTTACATCCTGTATTTTCGCAGAAGGGTGTGCTGAATCTTCACCAGTGGACGTACGAACAGCTGATGCAGATCAAAGGAATCGGGAAGGTAAAGGCTATCCAGATTTTGTGTCTGGCGGAGCTTAGCAGACGTCTTGCAAAAGCAACCGCACAGGAGGGACTGAATTTTTCAAACCCGGCGTCCATTGCCAGATATTATATGGAAGATTTAAGACATGCAAATCAGGAACAGATGAAACTGCTGCTTTTGAATACAAAATCCAGACTGATCGGGGAGACGGATATCTCGAAGGGAACCGTGAATTCAGCAGTGATTTCACCGAGGGAGCTGTTTGTGGAGGCACTGCAGAAGAATGCAGTGTCCATTGTGCTTTTGCATAACCATCCGAGTGGAGATCCGACACCGAGTAAAGAGGATGTGCTGATCACCAGACGGATTCAGGAGGCGGGGCGGCTGATCGGTGTGGAACTGTTAGATCATATCGTGATCGGGGATAATTGTTATGTCAGTCTCAGAGAAAAGGGACTGGTACGATAAGAACTGCAATAAGGGGACAAGACGCATGTTCAGAAATATATATGGCCTGGATCTGGGCACATATGAGATCAAGATATATGATAAGAGAAGAGACCGGATCCGCAGTGCCAAAAATGTGATTGCAATCCGGGATGAAAAAGATATTTTTGCGGTCGGAAATGCGGCCTATGCAATGTATGAGAAGGCACCTGAGAATATTCAGGTGGTATTTCCCATGCATCACGGCGTGATTGCCCGCTTTCATGAGATGCAGTATCTTCTGTGCGCATTGCTGAAGCGGGAAGGGAGATACCCAAACGGAGCAGAGTATGTGATCGCAGCGCCAACGGATGTGACAGAAGTGGAAAAGAAAGCGTTTTATGATCTGGTGCATCATTCAGCTGCACGGGCAAAAACAGTCCGGATCGTCGATCGTGCAATTGCGGATGCAGTGGGGATGGGACTGGATGTCTTTTCGGCAAAAGGCGTATTTGTGGTCAATTTTGGCGGTGAGACAACTGAGCTTTCGGTTCTTTCGGGCGGAAAAACGGTGCTGAGCCGTCTGCTGCCTGTCGGAGGTGCGGCTTTAGATGAAGCAATCGTGGCCAGTGTGCGGCACAATAAGGAGTTTCTGATCGGACGGATTACAGCAGAACAGCTCAGATGGCAGTGCGGTATTTTAAAAAACACAAACCGCAGGAAGCTGACAGTGGCGGGAAGAGATCTGGCAATGGGAGTTCCAGGGGCCAGGCAGATCTCGGATGGTCTGGTTCGGGCTGCAATGAAAGATTCTCTTTCGGAGATTGTAAGAGCGATCCAGTCCATGATCGAGCGTACACCGCCGGATGTCCGGAGTGAGATTTTAAAATCAGGGATTTATCTGACAGGAGGTCTTGCACGTTCGCATGGTCTCCCGGCATATCTGCGACAGAGTACCGGCCTTCTTGTGACTGCACACAAGAATCCTGAATTATGTGCAGTGAAGGGACTGCGCACGATCATTTCCGATAAACATTACAGAAACCTGGCATACGAGATGTCAGATGAAGATTATAGGTGGTTGAGATAATATGAAGAAAAAAAATCAAAAATCCAGGTCAAATAAGTACTGGCTTCTGGGAACGAGTCTGGTTTGCGTTTTACTGATGATTTTTTCTGTGTTTGCAGAGAAGGTAGAAGGGCCCTTCCGGGGAGTGGCTGATATCACGGTGATTCCCATGCAGAAAGGCATCAGTCAGATCGGCACATGGATCGGAGATGTCAGTGAAAATTTTGAGACATTGAAACAGCTGAAAAAAGAAAATAAAAAACTTCAGAAGCAGGTGGATCAGCTGACCACGGAAAACAGTAATCTTCAGGAGGAAAAATACGAACTGGACCGTCTTCAGGATCTGTACAAGCTGGATCAGACTTATGCAGAATATCCGAAAGTGGGAGCCCGTGTGATCGGGAAGGACTCTGGAAACTGGTTTAGTACATTTACGATTGATAAGGGAAGTAATGACGGCATCAAAGTAGATCAGAATGTGCTGGCAGGAAGTGGACTCGTCGGGATCGTGACTCAGACAGGTCCGACCTGGGCAACGGTACGTGCGATTATTGATGATTCCAGCAACGTCAGCGGTATGGCACTTTCTACTTCTGACAAATGTATCGTAAGAGGAGACCTTTCTTTGATCGGAGAAGGGAAGATCCGGTTTGAACAGATGGAAAATAATGATCATGATGTAGAGGTAGGGGAGCAGATCGTCACTTCTCACATCAGTGATAAATATCTGCAGGGACTTTTGATCGGTTATGTCAGCGAGATCAATGTAGATGCAAACAATCTGACCCGTTCCGGCTATATCACTCCTGTGGTAGATTTTAAAAATCTGCAGGAGGTGCTTGTCATTACAACGACAAAGGCGGAAATGACAGGAACAGATCAGAGTGAGTAGAGAAAGGAGCCTGCCAAGATGAAAAAGATCAAATTAAAACGATTTGTGATCACGGTTGTGATCATGCTGGCATGTTATCTTCTTCAATGTACCTTATTTCCATCTCTGGAACTGGCATCTGTGAAGCCGAATCTGCTGTTGATTGTGACAGCTGCCTATGGTTTTATGCGCGGGCCGAAAACAGGGATGTGGATCGGATTTTTTTCGGGACTTCTGATCGATATTCAGTTTGGAACGGTGCTGGGGCTGTATGCACTGATCTATCTGATGATCGGCTATGTGAATGGCCTGTTCAGTGAAACTTATTTTGACGAAGACATCAAGCTTCCGTTACTGCTGATCGCAGGAAGCGAGTTTGTATACGGGCTGTTGATCTACTTTTTGATGTTCATGCTCAGAGGTGAATTTGATTTTGTTTATTATCTGATGCATGTGATTATTCCGGAACTGATCTATACAGTTGGGGTTACGCTCATTTTGTATCAGCTGATCCTGTGGATCAACCAGAAACTGGAAGCAGAAGAAAAAAGGAGTGCAAGTAAATTTGTTTGAGAAAATCAAAGAAGTGTTTCATCGTATCGTAAATTCCCGGCTGACTGTTCTGATCCTTGCATTCTGCGTAATGTTTGCGATCCTGGTGAACAGACTGTTTTATCTTCAGATCGTAAAGGGAGACTACTATCTGAACAACTATAAGCTGCAGATTAAAAAGACAAGAGAACTGTCAGGAACAAGAGGCAATATTTATGACAGGAACGGCAATCTTCTGGCATATAATGAGCTTGCCTATTCCGTCACATTTGAGGACAATATTACCAATGATTCCAAGAAAAATGATACGATCAACGGAATTCTGGAGAAAGTTATGCAGATTGTAGAAGCGCATGGCGATTCTGTGATCAGTGACTTTGGCGTTGTTCTGGATTCTGCGGGAAACTATCAGTTTCTGCAGACGGATGAGACATTAAAACTGCGGTTTATTGCAGATGTTTATGGAAAGAAAACAATTGATGAACTTTCAGACGCGCAGAAACAGCAGTCTGCGGAAGATGTGATCCATTATCTTTGTACAGATGATACGTACGGGTATGGGATCGATGATAAAAATCTGGACAAGAGTCATGTTTTAAAGCTTGTGACCATGCGTTATGCCATCGGACTCAACAGTTTCCAGAAGTATATTCCGACAGTGCTCGCATCCGATGTCAGCGATGAGACGGTGGCGGCGATCATGGAAAATCTGGATCAGATGGATGGGGTAGATATTGCAGAGGACTCCCTGCGCCGGTATACGGACAGCAAGTATTTTGCGTCGATCATCGGCTATACCGGAAAGATTTCCCAGGAGGAATATGATGCGCTGACAAAAGAGCAGAAGAAAAAGTATTCACTTTCTGATATTGTCGGAAAATCCGGACTGGAGCAGACCATGGATGAGGTGCTTCAGGGAACGAAAGGTGAGATCAGCTATTATACGGATAATGTCGGGAAAGTAACGGATACGGTAAGCAAAAAAGATCCCGGAGCAGGAAATGATGTATATCTGACAATTGATAAGGATCTTCAGGAGCAGACCTATAAACTGCTGGAGGAAAAGCTGGCAGGAATCGTAAGGTCAAAACTTCGTAATGTAATGAATTACGATCCGAGTACAACAAATGATTCAAGTGAGATTATCATTCCGGTAGATGATGCCTACAATGCATTTATTGCGAACGAGATTCTGGATGAGACGCATTTCGGTGCGGCAGATGCAAAAGTAGTGGAAAAAACAGTGTATGAAATTTTTACCAACCGTAAGGCAAGTGTGATCCAAGAGATTCTGGCAGAATTGAATAATGCGGGTGCAACAGCCTACAAGGACTTGTCAAAAGAAATGCAGGCCTATATGGATTATGTATGTGATACCGTGCTTGCTAAGAACACTGGGATTTTAAATATGGATCTGGTGGATACAAAAGATGAGACGTATCTTGCGTGGGCAAAAGAGGAAACGATCAATCTGAACCAGTATTTAAATTATGCCATTTCGAAGAATTGGATCGATACATCCAAGCTGTCAGAGGAAGTGGCAGAGCAGAAATATTCTGATTCCGGAGAGATTTATCAGGGGATTTTGAAATTTTTAGAAGAATATTTGAATTCAGATGCAGATTTCGACAAACTTCTCTATAAATATCTTATAAAATCAGAGGGTATCAGTGGGGCACAGATCTGTGCCATGGTATATGAGCAGGGGGTACTTCCGATGGATGAGGCTGCGTACAATGGTCTGAATAACGGAAGTGTCAATCCGTATACCTGGTTGTGTCAGAAAATTGAAAATCTGGAGATTACTCCGGGACAGCTGGCTCTGGAGCCTTGTACGGGATCCGCGGTAGTCAGTGATCCCAATACCGGTGAGGTGCTGGCATGTGTTTCTTATCCGGGCTATGACAATAACCGATTGTCCAATACCATGGACTCGAAATACTACAATCAGCTGGTTACCGGTCTGTCCAGACCATTCTATAACAATGCCACGCAGGAGCGTACTGCGCCGGGATCTACGTACAAGATGCTGACAGCAGCGGCAGGACTTACAGAAGGGATTGTGACAGCAGATACGACATTTTATTGTACCGGAGTTTTCGATAAAATCACACCGAACCCAAAATGCTGGATATATCCGGGTGCTCATGGCTATGAGAATGTTGTGACTGCACTTCGTGATTCCTGTAACGATTATTTTTATAACATCGGATACGAGCTTGGCATGAACGGGCAAGAATACGACAGCAATAAAGGCACAGACACACTTGCAAAATACGCAAAAGAATTTGGACTGGGTGAAAAATCCGGAGTAGAGATTCCGGAGAGCGAACCGCAGATATCGGATGAATATTCGGTACAGAGTGCGATCGGTCAGGGAACAAACAACTTTACAGTCAGTCAGCTGAACCGCTATGTGGCTGCAGTTGCAAACAGAGGAGCTGTATATAAGCTGACATTGCTTGATAAGACCACAGATGTGAACGGTAAAGTGATCAAAGAATATGAGCCGGAAGTGACAAACACGATCGATGATATCAGTGACAATACATGGAATCTGCTTCATCAGGGAATGATCGCCATGGTTCAGGATATGTCCCAGTTCAACGGAATGGAGATTTCCATGGCAGGTAAGACAGGTACTGCACAGCAGAGTGAGGTCCATCCGGACCATGTACTTTTTGTCGGATTTGCACCGGCAGAAAACCCTGAGATCGCAGTTGCCGTGCGAATTGCAAATGGATATAGTTCCGCTTATACAGCAGAAATCGGAAGAGATATTGTCAAGAGTTATTACAAGACATCAGATTCCGATAAACTTGTTACCGGAAAGGCAGCACAGCTTGGCGCTGTTACAGCCGGTGACTAAAAAGGATGTGAGGTGTATGGACAAGCTGGTAATGCTCAAAAGCAGCCGGTACGGTCTGGAGATCCATCTGAATCCACAGGCGGAATTTTCCAAACTGCTTCGGGAGATGGAACGGAAGCTGAAGGCTTCGATCAAATTTTTTGAAGGCGCAAAGATGGCGGTCGAATTTAAAGACCGCCTGCTTTCACAGGCAGAAGAGGATCAGTTATTAGAGTTGATCTCGAAAACAGCCGGGATTGATGTGGTCTGTATCATAGACCGGAATCAGACAAAAGAAATGGCATACAAAAGCGTGATAGAACACACAATGACGAATGTCCGGCAAAAGGACGGGCAGTTCTATCGGGGAACTCTCAGAAAAAGGCAGATTCTGGAATCAGATACCAGTGTTCTTATACTTGGAGATGTGGAGTATGGGGCAAAAGTGATCGCAAAGGGCAGCGTTGTGATTCTTGGCAGACTGGAAGGATCTGTTCATGCAGGAGCCTGCGGGGATGACAAAGCCTATGTGGCCGCGTTATCCATGAAACCTGCATATATGCGTATCGGAGGTGTCAAAGCAGGCAGATCGCAGCTTGCCGTCTGCAGACAGTCTTTTAAGCACCCGCAGATAGCAGTCATGGGTGAAAACAGACTTGTTCTGGATTCGCTGTAGACAAATTATGAACTTAAGTGTGAAAGGGAGAATAGACATGGGAGAAGTGATTGTCATTACATCGGGAAAAGGCGGTGTTGGAAAAACGACGACAACAGCAAATATAGGGATTGGGTTATCGCAGCTGCAGAAAAAAGTAGTGGTGATCGATACCGATCTCGGACTTCGCAATCTGGATGTGGTTATGGGCCTGGAAAACCGGATCGTATATAATCTTGTGGATGTGATCGAAGGCGGATGCCGTCTGAAACAGGCGCTGATTAAGGATAAGCGTTTTCCGGAACTGTATCTACTGCCGTCGGCACAGACAAAGGATAAGACCGCAGTTTCTCCGGAACAGATGAAAAAACTGATCGAAGAGCTGAAAACGGAGTTTGATTATATTTTGCTGGATTGTCCGGCAGGAATCGAGCAGGGGTTCCAAAATGCGATTGCCGGAGCTGACAGAGGGATTGTAGTGACAACACCGGAAGTGTCTGCGATCCGGGATGCAGACCGCATCATCGGTCTGCTGGAAGCGCACGGGATTAAAAACAATGATCTGATCATCAATCGTCTGCGGATCGACATGGTGAAGCGGGGAGACATGATGTCCGTGGAGGATGTGACAGAGATTCTGGCGATTCATCTGCTTGGTGTGATCCCGGATGATGAGCAGGTCGTGATCGCGACAAACCAGGGTGAGCCGATCGTGGGAGAGGACTGCATGTCAGGAAAAACATATGCAAATATCTGCCGCAGGCTTCTCGGGGAGGAAATTCCGATTACTGACTTTGGAAGATCAGAAGGACTGTTCTCGAAATTCAGAGATCTGTTCAAAAAGAATTAGGAGGGGCAGATATGAGTGTACCATCTGTTCACATTGCGAAAGACAGACTCCGGAATCTGCTCATTGCGGATCGGCTTATGTGTACACCCGATATGTCTGAGAGAATGACTTCAGACATTTACTATACGATTTCAAAATACATAGAACTAAAACCGGAAGCGGTTCAGATAGAGATAACACATTCAGATATACATATTAAAATAACAGGAGAAAATAATTGAAACTTCAATTTTTAAATCTTAAACAGCGATACAATTTGAAAGATTATAAATTCACTCTGATCTTGCTGGTACTGGCAGTTTCTGTGATCGGCGTATTTATGGTGGGGAGTGCAAATGCAGAGTATCAGCCCAGACAGATCATGGGCGTGGGATTAGGTCTGCTTGCCATGGTTGTGATCTCACTGATCGATTACAAGTGGATCCTGAATTTCTACTGGCTGATGTATGTGGTAAATATTGCCTTACTTCTGGCTGTTATTTTTCTTGGGACAGAGGCAAATGGTGCGACAAGATGGCTGGATCTTGGATTTGTGCAGTTTCAGCCTTCAGATCTGACAAAATTGATCACGATCTTGTTTTTTGCCAGATTTTTGGCTGACAGGGAAGAACAGATCAATAAGAAAAAGACGATTCTGGAAGCAATCGGTCTGATCATACCATCTTTGCTCCTTGTATATAAGCAGCCGAGTCTTTCGGCAACGATCTGTATTGCAGCATTGTTCTGTGTGATCATGTTTATGGCCGGTCTGAGCTATAAATTCATTGGCACAGTGCTGGCGATCACAATTCCTACGATCGCTTTGGTGATCGGAATTGTGGTGCAGCCGAATCAGCCGTTTTTAAAGGATTACCAGCAGAAGCGTATTCTGGCATGGCTGGAACCGGAGGCATATGCCACGGAGGAAGCATATCAGCAGCTGAATTCCGTGATGGCGATCGGATCCGGGCAGTTGAACGGAAAAGGATACAACAGCGATGCTACAACATCAGTAAAAAACGGAAATTTTATTTTGGAACCGCAGACAGACTTTATTTTTGCAATTATTGGTGAAGAATTAGGATTTGTGGGTTGTTGTGTGGTCATAATTTTGTTATTATTGATTGTGATAGAATGTATTGTGATAGGTTTAAGGGCAAAAGACACCGGAGGGCGCATCATCTGCGGGGGTGTTGGCGCACTGGTAGGGATTCAGACATTTATCAATATCAGTGTGGCGACAGGAATTTTTCCGAATACAGGAATATCCCTTCCGTTTGTAAGTTATGGACTGACATCCCTTGTCTGCTTTTTTGCAGGAATCGGGTTGGTTCTGAATGTCGGCCTGCAGCCTAAAAAATATCAATAGAGGAGACGAAAGTGTATGAACATAGGATTAGTGGCACATGATGCAAAAAAGAAACTGATGCAGAACTTCTGCATTGCATACAGAGGAATATTGTGTAAGCATAACCTGTATGCGACAGAGACAACTGGAAGACTGGTAGAAAGTGTTACCAATCTGAGCATTCATAAGTTTCTGCCGGGACATCTTGGCGGAAATCAGCAGCTGGGAGCACAGATCGAGCATAATGAGATCGATCTTCTGATCTTTTTCAGGGATCCGCTTGCACCAAAGAAGCATGAACCGAATGTAAATGATATTGTAAAACTGTGTGATATGTATAACATTCCGATGGCTACGAACATTGCTACAGCAGAGGCATTGGTTCTGGCCCTGGACAGAGGAGATTTGGACTGGCGTGAAATCTACAAGTAAAAAGCGAAGCAGGAGTAAAAAAGTACAAAAAAGAACCGGAATTGGAAAAGGCGCAATTGCAGGAATTGTTGTGGCAGTTTTGCTGTTTCTGGCATTGATCGGTACGCTGATGCTGATCCTGCATGACAACGAGAAGGATTTTGTTTCGGAATATGAGAAGACACATTATCGCAAGAGTCTTTACAAAGCGGAAACGTTTGCTTCCCAGCTGTGTGTAACGGATGCAGATGTGGCAATGGAAGGATACACACAGGATGCATCCCTTCATGCCGTGGGGCTGTTTGATGTGCAGGGGAAGAATGTGCTCTATGCAGATCAGATTTTTGAACCGTTATATCCGGCCAGTACAACAAAGATCATGACAGCGTATGTGGCATTAAAATATGGGAATCTGGATGATATGGTCACGGTCAGTGAGCGTGCGACTGATTTTGCCGAAGATGAGCAGGTATGCGGACTTCAGGCAGGAGATCAGCTTTCTTTGAGAGATTTGCTGAATGGATTGCTTCTTTATTCGGGGAATGACTGTGCCGTTGCAATCGCAGAGCATGTATCCGGAAGTGTGGAGGCATTCGTGGATAAGATGAATGAAGAGGCACGAAACCTTGGGGCGACCGGGACACATTTTGTAAATCCTCACGGACTGCAGAACGAAGATCATTACACAACGGCATATGATTTATATCTGATGTTCAATGCCTGTCTGAAGAATCCGCAGTTTGTAGAGATGATTTCGCAGACATCCTATACTGCGAATCTTACATCGGCATCCGGAGTACCGTATACGATGACCTGGGAGCCTACCAATTATTATGCATCCGGAGACGCTGCAGCGCCGGAAGGAGTCAAGGTGATTGGCGGGAAGACCGGGACAACGGATGAAGCAGGTTCTTGTCTGGTGCTGTATGAGCAGGATCAGCAGGGGCGTCCATATATTTCGATTGTGATGGGAGCGTCTCAGAAATCGATTCTCTATGACAATATGACAAGATTAATGAGTTCGGGAATTAATGGAAAATAAAGACTTGAAACGGCAGTTCGCATGGAACTGCCGTTTTTATATAAAGTCGTAAGAGGGTGAAACTTACACATCACTTGCTGAATTCCCGATTCTGCCAAAAAAGCTGATCAGATAGAGTCCGCACAAGCCGACAAGAGTGTAAATGATTCTGGAAAGCCAGCTTAAATTTCCAAAAAGGAACGCCACCAGATCAAATTGGAAGATTCCGACAAGCAGCCAGTTCACTGCTCCGATGATGACAATTACAAGAGCTGTATTATCGAGCCATTTCATACTGTTCCCTCCTTTTCTATGGGATAATTTTATTATTTCCGCAAAAACTGGAAATATACATACAGAAATGTTATAATTAACAAGTTATTTAAGAGGGGATTAAGACTGATTTCAAGGAGGTATCAAGTTTGCCAGAAAAACAAAAAAAGAATTCAATCAGTATTAATAAATATAAAACAAAGAGAGAATTGAATATCGGAACGCTGATTTTCGCACTGATTTTTATTTATCTGGTCGTTGCGGTGGTGGCGTATGCCACAGAGAAACGGATCACGGTGTATGAAGTACGGGAAGGCAGTATTTTGAAGGATCATTCATATACGGGGTTGATCCTCAGAGAGGAAACCCTGGTAAATGCGGAAAGTGACGGGTATGTCAATTACTATCAGAGTGGACAGAGTAAAATCAGGACAGGCATGAACATTTGCGTGATTTCGCCGCAGAAGTTGGATGTTTCAGAGTCTCAGGAGCAGAGTGAGACGACATTGAGCGCAGAGGAGCAGGAAACGATTGTTCTGAAAGCACAGGATTTTAATGAAAATTTCACATCACAGAAATTCTCTTCTGTCTACAGTCTGAAAAGAGATGTTGCAGAAACTCTTCAGAATGCATCCGACCAGACGAAAACAGCACAGCTTGATGCAGTGATCGCTGCGAGTGGGCAGGATGTAAAAACATATCCGGCTGCAAGGGACGGTGTGATGGTTCTGACATATGACGGCGAAGAAGGTCTGACAAAAGACAATTTTACGGATGCAGATTTTGATAAAAGCAATTACAAGAGTACAAATCTGGAAGACAACATGGAAATAGCAAGCGGAGAACCGATTTATAAGCTTGTCACCAGTGAAGACTGGTCGGTTGTGATTCCATTGGAGGATCAAACAGCAAAAGAGCTGTCTGAGACAGATTCTGTGAAAGTGCGGCTTGATAATGAGAATGACACGGTATGGGCAGATTTTTCAATTTTGAAAAAAGGAAAACAATATTATGGGTGTCTCGATTTTGATAAATCCATGATCCGGTATGCAGATAAGCGCTACTTGAATGTAGAGTTGATACTGGAAGATCAGAGCGGACTGAAGATTCCGAAAAGCTCGGTGATCAAAAAATCATGTTATGCGATACCTCAGGATTATATTACAACCGGAGGCAACAGCTCGGACTCCGGAGTGATGATACAGGATAAGGACAGCGCGGTATTTCAGCAGATTGAGATTTATTATGTATCAGATGACGGGACAAACTATGTGAATCCAGAGAGTCTGAAAGCAGGAACTACCTTAATCAAACCGGAGTCATCAGAGACAATGACAGTAGAAAAAACGGCAGAGTTGAGTGGCGTTTATAATATCAATCAGGGATACGCGGTATTCAATGCAGTCGAGATCCTGTGTGAGAGTGATGAGTATTATATTATTAAAGAAGGTAATTCTTACGGCTTGTCAAATTATGATCATATCGTACAGGATGGAGAAGACGTAAAAGAGGATGAAGTGGTATTTTAAAGTGGGAAAGGAGTTTGAAACATGTTGAAAGAACAACTGAAAGAGGTGGAACACCGTATACAGGCGGCATGTGACCGTGCAGGGAGAAAACGGGAGGAAGTGACTCTGATCGCTGTAAGCAAAACAAAGCCTGTATCAATGATCGAAGAGACATATCAACTTGGTATACATGTATACGGTGAGAATAAAGTGCAGGAACTGACAGAAAAATATGAAATTCTGCCAAAGGATATAGAGTGGCACATGATCGGCCATCTTCAGACAAATAAAGTAAAATATATTGTCGGAAAAACGGCACTGATCCATTCCGTGGATTCTTTGAAGCTGGCAGAAACGATCGAAAAAGAGGCTGCAAAGAAGAATTGTGTCCAGGATATTCTGGTAGAAGTAAATGTTGCACAGGAAGAAAGTAAGTTTGGGCTGAAAGTTGACGAAGTCATTCCCTTCATTGAAAAAATTTCACAATTTCAACATATTTGTGTAAAAGGGCTGATGACAATCGCACCATTTGTGGAAAATCCAGAGGACAATCGTCCTGTTTTTGCAAATTTACATAAATTATCTGTTGACATTATGAATAAAAACATTGATAATGTTAACGTAAGCATACTTTCAATGGGGATGACCAATGATTACGAAGTTGCGATCGAAGAAGGCGCGACTATGGTGCGTGTAGGCACTGGAATCTTTGGTGCCAGAAATTATCAGATTTAATTTCCGGATAAGAAAGTACGTTTTCAATTTTAAAATAACTTTATGCAAAAAGGGTACGGCATAAGATAGGAGTGTAAACATGGGTGTATTTGATAAATTCTTGGATATCATGAAATTGAATGATGACGAATACGATGATGATGATTTTTACGATGATGATTTTGAAGATGATGATTTCGATGAAAAACCGCATCGTTCAATTTTCGGAAACAAGAAGAGCAGAAGTGATGATTTTGATGATTTCGATATGGACGAGGACAAGCATCTTGCTCCATCCTCTGGAAATAAAGTGACACCAATGCGTCAGCCTGCAGCCAGAAGAGGTGTGAATATGGAGGTCTGTGTTGTAAAACCGACTTCTGTAGATGATTCTCGTGAGATTACCGAGACACTGCTTGCAGGACGTACTGTGATCCTGAATCTGGAAGGTATGGATCTTGAGATTGCACAGCGTATCATTGATTTCATTTCAGGAGCGACTTTTGCGATCAGCGGAAATCTGCAGAAGATTTCTAATTACATCTTCCTTGTGACACCGACGAATGTAGATATTTCCGGAGATCTGCAGGATCTTCTCGGCGGTTCCATGGAAAAACCAAGCATGAGAGGCAGATACTAGGATTTATTCATATGCAGAAGGAAGAACAACAGTTGGAGAAGCGGCTGTCAGAGCTGTCAAATCTGGCATATAGTCGCGATATCGTTACATATTCGGATTTTTTGAATTTGAATGAACTGAATATTTTACATTCCATGCCAAAGGACAGACTTTACACAAAGTTTGTCACTTTTGGTGGATATGGCTTGGCAGAGCGTCAGATGGCGGCATTTCTCCCTGATGCTCTTTCTTTGCGTGGAGAAATGTCATGGTGCAGCGAGGAGGAATGGATTGACTATCCATTTGATATTCTAAGGATTTCTCCGTTGCATGCGAAATATGCAGAGCAGCTGACTCACAGAGACTATCTGGGGACGATCTTAGGACTGGGTATCGAACGTGCAAAGATAGGTGATATCCTTGTAGATGGAACTGATGCGGTTGTTTTTGTACATCGCACATTACAGTCTTTTTTGATGGAGGAATTGACCAGAGTCCGGCATACACAGGTTCTGGTAAAAGAGATTTCAAGAGAGGATTTTCAGTATGAACCCAAATATGAGGAAATCCGAGGAACGGTGGCGTCTGTTCGTCTGGACAGTCTGCTTTCGCTTGCATTTTCTGCATCACGGACAAAGCTTTCGGGTCTCATAGAAGGGGCAAAAGTGTTTGTGAACGGAAAACTGATTACAACGAACAGTTATCAATTAAAAGAAAATGATGTGATATCCGTCAGAGGATATGGCAAATTCCGTTATAATGGAACGGGAGCAAAGACGAAAAAGAACAGAATTTATGTATCTGTTTATAAATATATTTAACAAAGACAGAGGCAGGAGTAATACAATGGAGGAAAGAAAAAAAACAGGGAAAAGTTATCTGTGGGCACTATTTGCATTTCTTCTGGCAGTGGCCGCAGATCAATTTACAAAATGGCTGGCGGTTACCTATCTGAAAGATCAAGATCCTTTGATTATAATACCGGGAGTATTTCAGTTTCGGTATCTGGAAAACCGTGGGGCTGCATTTGGAATCCTGCAGAATCGGCAGATTGTATTTGCAGTTGGAGCATTGTTGATTTTTTTTGCGGTCGTCTTCATTTACGGGAGAATTCCGCAGAAAAGAAGATTTGTTCCGTTAAGAGTATGTGCGATCCTTCTGGCATCCGGCGCCATCGGAAATCTGATCGATCGTCTGGCAAGGAATTACGTAGTGGATTTCTGTTATTTCAACCTGATTGATTTTCCGATTTTTAATGTGGCAGACTGTTATGTGGTAATTGGCTGCATCCTTTTTGGAATCCTGATTCTTTTCTATTATAAAGATCAGGAATTTGACTGGGTACTGCAAAAGAAAGGCTCCAGATCATGAGAGAAGAACGTTTTTTTACGGCAGAAGAGACAATGACAAATGAGCGGATCGACAAATTTTTGTCTGCGCAGATGCCGGACAGGTCCCGTTCCTATATTCAGAAACTGATCAAAGATGGATTGGTTGAAGTCAATGGGAAGCAGGTAAAAGCAAATTATAAGCTGGGCAGTGAGGATGAGGTGAAACTTCAGATTCCGGAACTGGAAGTGCCGGATATTCTGCCAGAGGAGATTCCTCTTGACATCCTTTATGAGGACACTGATCTGCTTGTGGTAAACAAACCTAAGGGAATGGTCGTACATCCGGCGCCAGGGCATTATACAGGGACTCTGGTCAATGCTTTGATGTATCACTGCAGGGAAAATCTTTCCGGGATCAATGGTGTGATGCGTCCAGGGATCGTACATCGGATCGATATGGATACGACAGGCTCTCTTTTGGTCTGTAAAAATGACAGGGCACATCAGATTCTGGCCGAGCAGCTCAAAGATCATTCGATCACCCGAAGATATGAAGCAATCGTTCATGGAAACTTAAAGGAGGATACCGGCACGGTCAATGCACCGATTGGGAGACATCCGACGGACCGCAAGAAGATGAGCGTTCATGCACCACATGGAAGAGAGGCAGTGACGCACTATCGGGTGCTGGAGCGTTTTGGAAACTACACGCATATCGAATGTGAACTGGAAACAGGAAGGACACATCAGATCCGTGTTCATATGGCAAGCATCGGACATCCGATATTGGGAGACTTGGTTTACGGACCGGCGAAGTGTCCGTTCAGACTGCAGGGACAGACGCTGCATGCAAGGATCCTTGGCTTTGTACACCCTTCTACGGGAGCGTATGTGCAGTTTGATGCCCCGTTGCCGGAGTATTTTGAAGAACTCTTAAAAAAATTGAGAAAGCAGACAGGGAATTAGGAAAAAAGGAAACGGATATGTCAGAAATGTGCACATTCGATTCCTTTTTTGATTTTTAGGGAGACAAACACATGTTTGTGTTATATAATAGAAAAATAAATACATATGAGGTGAAAAGAGAATGAAACGATTCAGTAAAAAAGAAATTTTTTCGATTCCGAATTTGATGGGATATTTTCGGATCCTGTTAATTCCGGTGTTTTGTTACCTGTATATCACGGCAGAAACGGAACGCGAATATTTGTATGCAGTGCTGGTTGTTCTGCTCTCCAGCCTGACAGATCTGTTTGACGGGAAGATTGCAAGGCGCTTTCATATGGTGACAGAGCTGGGAAAGGCATTGGATCCGATCGCTGATAAGCTTACGCATGCAGCACTGGCAATCTGTCTTGCAACCCGCTATCCTATGATGTGGGCGCTGATTGCATTGATGCTGGTCAAGGAAGGTTACATGGGGATTATGGGGCTCGTATTCCTGAAGAAAGGAAAGATGCTGGATGGAGCGATGTGGTTTGGCAAGGTCTGTACTGCAGTTCTGTTTGCAGGACTTCTTGTCCTGTTTTTGTTTTCGCAGCTTGAGGCTGCTGTAGTCAATGGAATCATTATGATAATGATGGGCATTATGATCGTGACACTGTGCATGTATGTGCCGGTATTTCAAAAAATGAAACATGAGGAGAAAAAAGATGGCGAAGAATAAGTATTATGCAGTAAGAAAAGGAAGGGTACCGGGAATTTATCGTACCTGGAGCGAATGTCAGAAACAGGTGACGGGCTATCCGGGGGCGGTCTTTAAAGGGTTTGTGACAGAAGAGGAGGCACAGTCTTTTCTTCATCCTGGGCAGAGCGCGAAGGCAAAAGAGACACATATTTCTCATACTGCCTATCCATATGCCTATGTGGATGGATCTTATTTTCAGGGGATTTATGGGTTTGGGGGTTTTTTAAAACTGTCTGACGAGGAGGAAGTTGTTCTGCAGGGGTCAGGAGATCATCCGGATCTTGCGAAAATGCACAATGTGGCAGGAGAACTTCTGGGATGTATCAAAGCAGTAAAAGAAGCGGAAAAAAGGAAAATTGCAGAGCTTTCGGTATTTTACGATTATCAGGGCATTGAATCCTGGGTGACCGGAGATTGGGCGGCAAAACAGGCAGGAACACAGAAATATCGCGATTTTATGAATGGCACATCCGTGAAGCTTCATTTTATCAAAGTAAAAGGACATACCGGCGTAGAGGGAAATGAACGTGCAGACAGTCTTGCCAAAGAGGCTGTCAGTAAAAAGATTTCATTCAATCAGCTTGTGATCGAATAGGTATGAAAAGAGAAAGAAAGGAATTTAAGTTATGCAGATAAAGAAATTGCTGCTTCCGATTCTTGCGACAGTGATGCTCATATGTGGATGTCAGCAAAATAATGCTGTCTCCGGGCAAGATCAATTGGTTACGGCAAGTGAAAATAAGACAACCTATACGGCACAGAATATTCCGGAATATGCAGGCTCACCTTATGTGGAGCTAAACAATAACATACCTGATTTTCAGGAGTCAGAGTATACGACGGAAGTTTTTGAACAATACAGCGATCTGGATGCACTGGGGCGCTGTCAGGCTGCTTATGCCAATATCTGTCAGGAGATCATGCCGACTCAGGAACGGGGGAAAATAGGCATGATCAAGCCTTCTGGATGGCATACAGTGAAATATGACTGTGTAGATGGGAAATATTTGTATAATCGTGCGCATCTGATCGGATTTCAGCTTGCCGAAGAGAATGCGAATGAAAAAAATCTTATCACAGGAACACGATATTTTAATGTGGAGGGAATGCTCCCGTTTGAGAATCAGGTGGCAGATTATGTCCATGAGACGAATCATCATGTCCTGTACCGTGTGACACCGGTTTATGAAGGCGATAACCTGGTAGCCAGTGGAGTCATTATGGAGGCAGCTTCTGTGGAAGATGAAGAAATTCGTTTTCATGTGTTTGTCTACAATGTGCAGCCGGGGATTTGGATTGATTATGCAACAGGAGAAAGCAGGGAGAGTGAAACTGCAGAAAGCGAAAAAAAGGATGAAGAAGTTACCTATGTAGTCAACACAAATACAAAAAAATTCCATAAACCAGACTGTAGCAGTATCCGCGATACAAAGCAGCAGAATCGAAAAGAAACATCAGAAACAAGGGAAGAATTGATCGATCAGGGGTACTCTCCGTGTAATCGCTGCAACCCCTGAAAATGAAAGCTCTGTTTGAAAATTGTATTGAATGACGGATAAATGCAGTTTTTTTATTGTTATTTGGTGCAGATTGTTGTATAATGAGCGTATAGAAACTTCAAGAATATGACAGGCAAAAGGAGCGTGGAGTAATATGAAGACGAACACGATTATTACAATAGGAAGACAATTCGGAAGTGCAGGACGGGAGATCGGGTATCAGATCGCAGATTATTTCGGAATCAAGCTGTATGATAAAGAGATGCTCAGCAGAGCAGCGAAAGAAAGTGGTATCTGTGAGGAAATTTTTGAAACACATGATGAAAAGCCGACGAACAGCTTTTTGTATTCTCTCGTGATGGATACGTATTCTATGGGGTATTCGGGCGGATCCTACTCCGATATGCCAATCAACCATAAAGTATTTCTTGCACAGTTTGATGCGATTAAAAAGATTGCGGATGAAGGACCTTGTATTCTGGTAGGACGCTGCGCAGATTATGCTCTGGAATCTTATGATAATGTGGTGAACGTATTTATCCATGCTGATCTGGATGCACGTATCCGCAGGATCGCAAGAATTTATAATCTTACGGATGCCAAGGCAAAAGATATGATCATTAAAACCGATAAAAAGCGTGCAAGTTATTATAATTATTACACGAATAAAAAATGGTCAGACTCTGAAAGCTATGAATTGTGTCTCTCAAGTTCAGAACTTGGAATTGAAGGGACAGCAAAAGCAATCGAGCAGTATGTAATGCTGAAAGAGCAGATTCAAAGAGATGACAAAATTCTTTAGAAGTTAAAAAACAGTTCCCCTTGCAGAAAAGATAAAGACTTTTACTGCAGGGGGACTTTTTATGCTCTTGGATGAATGATCCGTTCGGGCCAGCCTTCGATATTTCCATCAAGGATTGCATGAAACATCCTTTCGCGGACACCTGGATTTTCGTGATTTAACTGACGGAGAAGTTCTTTGACATATTGACGTTTTGTATATCCGTCAACAGGACACTTGCTTTTCACTACCGGAAGCTGATACTTGTTTTTAAAACCGATGACGTCTTTTTCATCTACAAACATCATTGGACGAATAACAGTCAGATCAGTACGGTCCAGATAGGTTTTCGGAGAAAATGAATAAAAACGTCCTTCGAAGATCAAGGAGAGTAGCATTGTCTCGATAATGTCATCTTTATGGTGGGCATAGGCAATTTTATTGCATCCCATTTCTTTAATTGCCTGATTTAAGGCGCCTTTTCTCATTTTGGCACAAAGAGAGCAGGGATTGGATTCTTTACGGACATGAAAAAGAATCTCATAAATATCAGAAGATTCGATTCGGTAGGGGATATTCAGTTCCTGACATAGTGCCTGAATCGGAGAAAGATCAAAATCTTCAAATCCCAGATCTACGGTGATTGCACTGAGTTCAAATTTCTTCGGATAGAAGCGCTTGAGTCCATGTAGTGCATAGAGCAGAGTGAGGCTGTCTTTTCCGCCGGAAATTCCGACCGCAATATGATCGCCTTCTTCAATCATTCTGTATTCATCAACCGCTTTTCGGGTATAGCTTAATAACTTCTGTAGTTCCATGGTAAAGGTCCTTTCTTTGGGTTTATGTTCCTATTATAAGGTGAAAGAGATGGAATTACAATGAAGGAGTATGATTTGTCGGCATTTTCCTTTAAAACAGAATGTAGTACGATGTACTATAAATAGAAAAAATAAATAGTACTATGTACTAATTCGAGAAATGAGAAATTTGCGTTTTCCAAAGGAGTATGTTATAGTGGCTTTGACAAAAAAGGAATCAACCAGAGAGGGTAGTAGAATGAAAGCACAGTATCAAAAAGAGCTAATGCGGGAAAGAATCTGCGATTGTGCAAAGAGGCTATTTGAAAGAGAGGGATATGAACAGGTATCTATGCGGCAGATTGCAGCGGAGGCAGGAATTGCAGTGGGAAATTTGACATATTACTTTTCGAAAAAGGAAGATCTGCTGAAGGAGCGTTTAAACGATATTCAGGAAACTTTTTCAGAGAGCATCCAGCTGTTTGAAATCGATCTGGAAAGAGGAGAGATTTCAGGAAAGCCGTTCTGGGAATATGAGAATCGAACACTTTTGGAATTGCTGCTTCGATTTTTGAAAGCAGTGGAACAGTTTCAGAAGAATGCAGCTATCGTGTATGAAAATTATAGCAGACTTCAAAAAACAGTACCCGTATTTCAAGAAATGAGCAGAGAATGGACGGAGAAGATCATGACGATATACAATGGTCTTATAAAGCAGTTGTGGGAACGAAGAGTTTTCAGAAAAGAACTGGAGTGGGACGAGTATGAAAATCTGATTTATCTTATAAAGCTGCTGACTTTTTTCTGGCAGGAAATGCATGGAGATCAGGAGTATGAAAAAAAACGGTTTACAGAAAGAATCTGCAGACTTTTGATTCCTTATATATCATGGGAATGGAAAGACACCTATACAGTCTTGTGTAAAGAAATCTGCGAGGTCTCTTTCCATCGTATGACATTAAAATTTATCTGATAGAGTTTCGAAGCTGTTCAAATAACTGACTCATTTCTGACAGGTCAGCTTCTTCCAGATTCAGGGAGAGTGTTTTTACATTGTCGATGATCTGTTCCGGTTTCCTTGCGCCGCAGAGGACATGCAAGTCCGGAAGAGAAGCAGCAGTCAGATAGATGATCAGGTTGCTGAGGGAACAACTATATTTTTCAGTATACGGGGTTAATTTCTGTAAAACGTCCAATATGTGCAGACGGGACTTTTGTGCCCAGAATTTATTTTTGTTGCGCACATCTGTCGGAGAAAGCACCGTGTCTTGTGTCACTTTTCCTGTGAGCAGTCCCTGTTCCAGAGGCGAGTACGCCTGGATGGAAACATGATGTTTCTGGCATACAGGCAACAATTCATCCGCAATACGTGTATCCAGAAGGCTGTATTTTTCCTGAATTACATCCAGCTGTCCAAGAGAGCAGTACTTTTCGACGATTTTGGCAGTAACGTTGGAGGCTCCGATGGCACGGATCTTCCCTTCTTTTTTCAACTGGAGAAGAGTATCCATCGTTTCTTCCAGCGGATAGAGGGAAAAGTCAGGAGTCTGCCAGTGTGTATAGTAAATATCGATATAGTCTGTCTGCAGACGCCGGAGGCTGTCTTCCAGATTTTTACGAATTGCAGCGGCGGAAAGATCACGGTAAACATTGCGTCCTTCCATGACTTTATGAAAGCAAGGTGTCTCATGATCCCATTCCAGCCCGCATTTGGTGGAGAGCAGGATCCTGGAACGATTTTGCTTTATGGCTTTTCCAACTACGTTCTCACTGTGTCCGATCCCGTAGACCGGAGCAGTGTCGAACCATACGATTCCCCGATCAATTGCTTCCTCGATGGTGCGAATGGAGAGTGCATCATCATTTTCTCCCCACCAGGTGCCTCCGCCAATTGCCCAGGTACCCATTCCGATATATGGAGTTTTTAAAGTTGTTGTTCCGATTGTACGTTCTTTTTGCATAAGATTTATCCTTTCTTTTGTCAATTCTCTTAGGGTTCCCGCAAAGTGACAGCTTTTGCAGCCATGCGTCGGCGGTCCTCATCTATTGCGGCATAGTGTTTTTTGGTTGTATTGACATCCTTGTGTCCTAGTACGTCTGCGACGAGATAGATGTCACCGGTCTCTTTGTAAAGTGTAGTTCCATAAGTACTCCGCAGTTTATGAGGGGTGATTTTTTTATTTGGCGTCACCTGGCGGGCATACTTTTTCACCATATTTTCAACTGCCTGGACTCCCATACGGCGGCGCTGCGTGGATAAAAACAGTGCGTTTTCATGCCCCGGAAGAGGAGTGGCTGCTTCCCGCGTTGTATACAAGTATTGTTTCAGGGCATGTTCAACTTCCTCGCCAAAATAGATGACCATTTCATTTCCACCTTTTCGGACGACCGTAATCCCGTTATTTTTAAAATCAACATCCTGGATATCAAGTCCCACACATTCTGATACACGGATTCCGGTACCAAGGAGCAATGTGATAATTGCCAGATCCCGGTTTTTCGTCTTTTCATAGTAAACTTTTTTCTGTCCGGTGAGCTCATCGCCACCATGTTCTACAAAGTCCAGAAGAGAAGCCACCTCGTCCGTATCCAGACGGACGATCGCTTTTTCGTGCAGCTTTGGCATATCGACAAACAGTGTTGGATTTTTCTCGATGATCTGATGTTTGAAATAGTAGCCGTAAAAGCTGCGCAGGGCAGACATCTTTCTGGCAAGTCCTTTTTCCGTGTTGGTAATTTGTTTTTCCTCCGGATTCTGGTAAACCTTTAAATATTCCTGATATTCTTCGATATCGACAGGAGAGAGCTGCTCCAGATCCTGCGGGGTGAACTGATCGATGGTATAATCCTTGTATACAGGATTGTTTTCCATCAGAAAGTGAAAGAATACCCGGATATCATATGCATAAGAAATTCTTGTTTTTGCAGAGGTGGTAGGTTCTGCAGCACGGAAATAATCTTTTGCAAAAGCCGGAAGTGTTTTTAAGATTTCCCGCAGACGCAACGTATTGTCAATATATTTTTGTTCATGATAAGTTTTTCGCTCAGTTGTCTGATTTGATTCCATAAAATAAAACGCCTCGTTCTTTTTTATTTATGAAGTTATTATAACATATTGAAAGATAGGCAACAATGATATCTTTGAATGGCCATTGCAGAACCCACAACAGGTTCAAAACAGGATCATTCTGGAGTAGTTGTTAAAAAAACGCTAATCTTTTGGAAAAATCAGTATTTGTCGTATAGATTGAAACGACTGAAAACACTGCTGTTTTGAGCAGTTAATTGGGAATTTCTACTGTAAGCGGTTCTTTTGCATATACATGGCAACCTAACCGATAACCGGCAAGAAGCTGCTCTTCTGATAACCATATTTGATCCATTGTATTTACTGTGGCGTGTCCCTTTACAATCCGGACAACGCATTTTGCACAGTTTCCGCGACCGCCGCAGGCCGTCAAAATGTGGATATCGTTTTGTAAGAGATAATCTTGTAATCGTGTATTTGCCGGACATTCTATTAACATTTGTTTACCTTCTTTCTGTTCCTGTTTTGATCTTTTTTGTTTAATGGATATATTATAAAGTATGTGATTCATACTTTCAATGCTTTTATAAAAAAGGAATGCTGCAGTACAGATAAGCTCTATCTGCCTGATAGCATTCCTTTTTGGAGTGAATTTATATCAATTACATGGGGTGTAAATGATATCTGTATGATATAAAAACAATTATTGTGGAAATTCTGTTGTGTAATACGGGATGATCAAATGTTCTCCGGTTTGTATGGTTTCAGATTCCAGCTGATTGATCTGTTTCAATTCTTTGATGTATTCTTTCACAGCTGTTTCAGATTCTGAGTCTATATGGCGTTCTGCAAGGCTCCACAAAGAGTCTCCCTCCTGGATTACAATGCTTTTGTAGTATTTGAATTGCACAGGCTCTTCCGTTCTTGAATTCTGTGCAAAAGACAGAAAGCTTCCAAATAAAAAGCACCCGCAAAATAAAATAAGTGTAATAACTGCTGACATCTTTTTCTTTTTTCTCATTGTAAAATCCCCCTGAACATAATGAAACAAACAAAAAGAACATACGTTCTGACTACACAAAGAAGTATATCACCAGAACGTATGTTTGTCAACTGGGTTATTATCTGTTTTTTTGGAAAGACTACTCTTCTGCTGTTATGGTTTCCCGGTTTGCAAATTGGGAGTGATACAGCTTCTGATAGGTACCGTTTTTTCTTAAGAGTTCTTCATGTGTTCCCTGCTCAATGATATTTCCGTTATCTACGACCAGGATCAAGTCGGCATTGCGTATCGTTGAAAGCCGGTGGGCAATGACAAAAGAGGTTCTCCCTGCCATGACTTTCTGCATTGCGTCCTGGAGCATCCGTTCCAGACGGGTATCGACTGCTGATGTAGCTTCGTCGAGAATCAGAATCCTCGGGTTTTTTAAAATAGCTCTTGCGATTGTGAGAAGCTGTTTTTCTCCCTGAGAAATATTGTTGGACTCTTCATTGATCATAGAGTCATAGCCATGGCTCAGCGTAGAAATATAATGGTGGATATTTGCCATTTTTGCTGCGTCAACTACTTCGTCTTTTCGGGCAGTCAAAGATCCATAACGGATGTTTTCAAAAATACTGCCGGAAAACAGCCAGGTATCCTGAAGAACGAGAGAAAACAGGCTGCGAAGATCACTTCGGTCCATGTCCCGGATATCAATTCCGTCAATTTTGATGGATCCGCCGTTCACATCGTAGAAACGAAGCAGCAGATTCATCAGCGTGGTCTTTCCGGCACCGGTAGGCCCGACAATCGCAACCATTTGTCCGGACTGTACCCAGAAGCTGACATCTTTCATCAAAAGTTCATCTGTGTAACCAAACTGCACGTGGTCAAATGTTACGTTTCCCTGAATTTGGGAGACATCAATCTTAACACTGCCTTTTTGTACCTCTTCTGTTTCATTTAACAGCGTAAAAATCCGGTTCATGGCAGCATAGGCGGACTGTACCTGGGAAGACAGCTGAGATACCTGGGATAACGGATCATTGATCTGCCAGATATAACGGATAAATGCCTGCAGATTCCCTACGGTGACAGAACCGTTTATGACAAAAAAGCTTCCCATGACGGCAATGCTTCCAATCGTCAGATAGGTGACGAGGGATACAAACGGCGAAATCAAGGAAGAAAGGAACTGAGCCTTAAATGCGGCATCTGCCATCTTTTGATTGACTGCAGAAAATCTGTTGCAGGAATCTTTCTGTCGGTTGAAAAGGAGAATTTCGTTAAATCCGCCGTATAATTCTGTAATCGTTCCGTTCAACTCTCCTACCATCTCCTGCTGCAGATCAAACAGTTTTTGTGAACGTTTTACAAATCCAAATGTGATCAGTATGGTCAGAGGAATAATCAAAAGTGCTGTCAGTGCCATCCAGACATTGATGGAAAACATCATGAAGATAACAAACAGGAAGGTGAGGATTGCTGCAAATACGCGGGAAAGCGTTTGCTGGAGTGCATTACTCAGTGTATCGACGTCGTTTGTAACACTGCTTAAAATATCTCCAAATGCGTGGTCATCAAAATATTTGACCGGGAGACGCTGGATTTTTTTCTGCAGTGCATTGCGGATGTCATGCATAGTTTTCTGAATGGCGTCTGTGAGGAAAACTGATGTAATCAGCTGTGAGATCGTCTTTAGGATGTACAGACAAAACAGAATCCCCATAAAACGGAACAGGATTGAAAATTGAACGTGCGCTCCCGGGACTCCCTGCAGGATTTTCGCACCGTCACTGGCAAGCTGCGTGGTGATCTTTCCTTCCATCATAGGATTCAGGGCAAATGTCAGATTGGTCACTATGATCATAAACAGTGCGATCGACAACCTGATACGGTATGGACGGACGAACCCGAGCAGTTCACGGATACAGTTTCGAAAGGTCAGTTTATTCTCAGGCATAAGTCAATTCCTCCTTGCTCAGCTGGGAAGCTGCAATTTCGTAATAAATCGGACAGGATGCAAGCAGCTCCCTGTGAGTTCCGATTCCGGCAATTTTGCCTTCATCCAGAACTACGATCTTATCTGCGTCCAGAATCGTAGAAACCCGTTGTGCCACAAGAAAGACGATGGCGTTTTTAATCTCCGGTTTCAGAGCTTTTCTAAGTCGGGCATCTGTCTTAAAATCCAGAGCAGAAAAGGAATCGTCATAGATGTAGATCTCCGGCTTTCGGATCAAAGCACGGGCGATCGACAGACGCTGTTTCTGACCGCCGGAGACATTGGTTGCTCCTTCAACGATCTGTTCCTGGAACTGATGTGGTTTTTCCATAATAAAATCATATGCCTGGGCAATCTTTGCGGCATGAATGATTTCATCCATTGTGGCATCCGGTTTTCCAAAGCGGATATTTTCTTCGATTGTTCCGGAAAACAGGTGTGCTTTCTGCGGAACAAATCCGATTTTACTTCGAAGAGCATTGATATCCAGATCTTCGATTTTTTGATCGTCAATGTAAATATTTCCAGAAGCGCGGTCATAAAATCTTGGAATTAGCTGGATCAGGGAGCTTTTTCCGGAACCTGTGCTTCCGATAAAGGCAACGGTCTCTCCGCTTTTTGCGGAAAAAGAAATATCTTTCAGTACAGCTTCCTCTCCATCCGGGTAAACGAAATCCACATGCTCGAAGATCACGCTGTGTTCACCGGACCCAGAATCTGTCTGAGCATTCCCGGGATGATTTTCAATTGAAGTTTCTGTATTCAATACGGCCATAATTCGCTTTGCAGAGATGCTGGCTCTCGGATACAGCATAAAAACCATACAGAAAAGCATGACAGAAAACATAGCATGAAACAGATATTCCATGAAAGCCACCAGCTTTCCGACCTGAAGAGTCTGTGCATCGATCATGTTTGCTGCTGTCAGATAGATACACAAAGCGGCCAGATTCATCAAAAGGAAAAAGACCGGTTCTGTGAAAGACATCAGCTTGAACAGATTTTGAGACTGTTTCATGAAGTAGCTGTTTTCACTGTCAAAGCGTTCGGATTCGTAGCCATCATTGTTAAAAGAGCGAATCACACGGATTCCGGTGAGATTTTCACGGAAGATGCGATTGATACGATCCAGAGAATTCTGTTGTCTGTCACTGAGCGGTCCCGATATTTTTCCTACGATCACAACGCCCAGGATGATTACAGGGACGGTGGATGCAATGATCAAAGAGAGATTCAAAGAGGAACGGATCGTCAGAGTGAAGCTGACAATGATCATGATCGGTGTCAAAAGTGCGGTCCGTAAAATCACATTCAAAAACGTCATGATCTGAAATGCATCATTGTTTGTCCGGGTGATCAAAGAAGCGATACCAAACTGATTCATCTCATTGTGTGAGAATGTCTGTACTTTCTGAAATACATCTTCTCTGATATCCCGTGTTACAGATGTGGAAATTTTGGCACAGCAGTATCCAAGCAGGATCGTTCCGGATACACCGATCAAAGAAATCACTGCGATCACGATTCCCATGCGGATTAAATACTGTTTGTCCTGATTCATGATCCCATTATCGATCATTTCAGATACGATCGTCGGAATGCCAAGCTCTACAAGTGCAAATCCGAATACGGAAATAATATTTAAAACAAACAGCTTCTTGTATCGCTTCAGGTAGTGAAGAATAAGTTGCATAAGTAGATTACCTCCTAAAAAAAGTATGTCTGTTTTAGTCACCTTATCTACAATAAACTATAGAGTAAGACGATGGTCAAGCAGAAAACAAAAAATCATAAGAAAATATAGAAATCGAACATAGTTTCCAAACAAACGTTTGATTTTTGCAGTGTGCTATGATAAAATGAACTAAATAATGAGTCGGAAAGAACTTGCAGGAGGGTTATTATGTCAAAAGGAACGATTACAGATAAGCAGAGAGAGATTTTAGAATATATCAAATCACAGATATTAGAGCGCGGGTTTCCACCGGCAGTACGTGAGATTTGTGAGGCAGTGAATCTGAAGTCCACGTCTTCCGTACATTCTCATCTGGAGACACTGGAGAGAAACGGGTATATCCACAGAGATCCTACGAAGCCAAGAGCGATAGAGATTCTGGATGATGAATTTAATCTGCTCAGAAGAGAGGTTGTCAATGTCCCTCTGATCGGGCGTGTGGCTGCCGGGGAGCCGCTTCTGGCACAGGAGAATATTGAAAACTACTTCCCGATTCCGGTAGAGATGATGCCGAATAAGCAGACGTTTCTTCTGGAGGTAAAAGGGGAAAGCATGATCAATGCCGGCATTCTGGATGGAGATATGGTTCTTGTTCAGGAAGAACATACGGCAGAAAATGGAGATATGGTGGTTGCATTGATTGAGGATGGTGCGACTGTGAAGACCTTCTATCGGGAAGAAGGAATCATCCGCCTTCAGCCGGAGAATGATTTTATGGATCCAATCATCGTAAAAGATGTTTCCATTATCGGAAAAGTCATTGGAGTATTTCGCTTCTTCCGGTAGACGGATACATTATTATAAAAGCGGGAATCAGACGACGCTTACATCAGACTGATTCCCGCTTTTTTACTGATCTTCTATTCTTTTTACAACTCAGAAAAATCTACATGCTTTCCGTCTCTCCAGATACGTTCCAGATCATAAAACAGACGGTTTTCTTTGTCGAAAACATGGACGATGATCTCGCCGAAATCCATCAGCACCCAGTTTCCGGAGCCATATCCTTCTCTCTGTTTCATTTCATATCCGGCTTTTGAAAGTTCTTCTTCCACGTTGTCTACCAGTGCACGTACCTGGCTTTCACTGTTTCCGTTTGCAATGATAAAATAATCTGCAAGGACGGAAACCTGAGAGATATCAATTACCTGGATATCCTCGCCTTTTTTATCGTCCAGTGCCTGATAAGCAAGACGTGCCATAAGTTTTGACTGTTCCATAATTTGTTCTCCTTTCCGGATTGTCCGATATCCCTTTACAGGGATATTGCGGCTTTATTTTTATAATACTGACAGGTTTTTTCTGTCATAGGATCTACTTTTCTTCCGGCTCTTTTTAAGAATGCCAGAGTTGATTCTGCTGTCATGCAGACAGCGGTGTCGATGTCATCAAATGCGGCAGTTCGCACTTCGGCCAGCCCCGGAATCTTTTTTCTTCCGGGTTCGATATAATCTGCCAGATAGACGATTTTTTCAATCATGGTCATGGCCGGACGCCCGGTTGTGTGATAGGTGATCGCATCCAGGATCTCCGAATCTGTGATGCCGTATTCGTATTCCGCAAAATAGGCACCCAATCTGGCATGGATCAGCGCAGGAACCTCCAGTTCGGCATCTGACAGTTTAATGTGATGCTTCCTGCAGAGCAGGATCTGTTCATTGACGTCGCAATATTTTCCACAATCATGCAAAAGACCGGCAGTCATGGCTTTTTGGACATCCGCTCCATGGCGCATAGCCATGGAAGCAGCGGTGTACATGACGCCGAGAGTGTGGATATAACGTTCTTCTTTCAGCTTCTTTTCAAGCTTTTTGCGGATGGCAGTTAATTCAGTTGTCATGACCTCTCCTCTTCTCTTTTGGTATATAATTGCAGTTTTTGAATATAATCTGCAATAGAATCCGGAACCATATAGCGGATCGAACGATTTTGGGCAACACGATTTCGGATCGTTGTCGATGAAATCTCCAGAAGCGGTGCCTGTAAAAGTTCGATCTTTGCCTGGTAATTCGTTTCCAGATACTGAATCTGACGCTGCATATCAAAAGAATCTTTATCATCCCGCATTGCTGCCAGAATGGTACAGGATGGAAAAATCTCTTTGAAATATTTCCATTGTTCGATGGAAAAGAGAGAATCCGCTCCAAGAATAAAGAAATATTCATTCTCAGGATACAGCGCATGAAATTCCTGCAGAGTTTTATACGTGTAAGAATGACAGTCTTTTTTTGCCTCGTGAAGGGAAAGTTGAAAATGCGGGTTTTCTCTCACAGCAAGCCGCACCATTTCAACCCGGTGTGCAAGCGCTTCTTCTGTATCTTCCACTTCTTTGTGAGGCGGATTTCCGTTGGGCAGAAACCAGACTTCATCCAGATGGAACTGCTCATAGGCAAATTCACCAAGCAGCAGATGTCCGATATGAATCGGGTCAAAGGTTCCGCCCATAATTCCGATTCTCATAGAAATCTCCTACGGAAGTACGATTTTTTTCTTATCGTCTTTTCCTTCTTTGTACAATACAATTTTTTTGCCGATGACCTGTACGACCTGAGAACGGGTGCGCTCAGCCACCATTTCTGCCAAAGCTCTCGGATCATCCGCACAGTTCTGCAATACACTGATCTTGATCAGTTCACGTGCATCCAAAGCCTCGCTGATCGCCTGTGTAAGGCTTGGAGTCATGCTGGATTTTCCAATCTGAAAGATCGGATCCATGGTCATGGCAAGACTTTTTAAATAGGCTCTCTGTTTTGTTGTCATGATATTCAATCTCCTGTTAAAATATATGAAATTTATTTATAGTAATCAAACTGCAGGCCGTACATTTTCACGGTATCGCCTTCCTGAATACCTGCTTCTTCCAATTTGTCCAGAATACCGGTTTCTTTTAAGAATTTCTGGAAGAAAGCGAATCCCTTTTCGGAATCCAGATTGGTGTAACCAAGCATCTTTTCAATTTTCGGACCTTCTACCACATAGACATCTTTTTCTTTTTCTACTGTGTAAGGAAGCTCTTCATAAATCAGCTCGTCCTCCGGGAAGAATTCCTGTTCAAATACGATCGGAGGTACATCCATAGTCTGAATCTGTTCACTTACATAGTAGAGCAGTTCTTTTAAGCCCTGTCCGGATACTCCGGAGATTGGGAATACTTTGATGCCCTGTGGCTCAAACTCCTCCTTCAGGCGCTGAATCGGATCGTCATCTTCACTGTAGATCAGATCTGTTTTATTTGCTGCGATCACCTGCGGGCGCTTTGCAATTTCAGGATTGTAGGCCTGAAGTTCAGCGTTGATCTTATAGATGTCATCTACCGGATCACGTCCTTCTGTTCCGGCTGCGTCTACGACATGGATCATCATTTTTGTCCGCTCAATGTGACGTAAAAATTCATGTCCAAGTCCGACACCCTCGGAAGCTCCTTCGATCAGTCCCGGGATATCGGCAACGACAAATCCCTTTGCTCCCTCCAGGTCTACCACTCCAAGATTTGGATTCAGTGTTGTGAAGTGGTAGTTGGCAATCTTCGGCTGTGCATTTGTGACTCTGGAAAGGAAGGTGGATTTTCCGACATTTGGAAATCCGATCAATCCGACGTCAGCAATGACTTTCAGTTCCAGATTGACTTCCAGTTCCATGGCAGGCTGTCCAGGCTGCGCGTATTTCGGAACCTGCATAGTAGCAGTTGCAAAATGCTGATTTCCAAGTCCGCCTTTTCCGCCTTTTAACACGATCTGTCTGCGGTTGTCTCCTGACATATCTGCAATGACTTTTCCGGTCTTGGATTCTTTGATCACGGTCCCTTCCGGAACACGAAGAACCAGATCTTTGCCGTCCTTTCCGTGGCATTTTCTCTTGCCGCCTTCTTCTCCATCTCCGGCAGCATATTTTCGTTTGTGACGGTAATCAACCAGTGTGTTGAGTCCTTCATCTACTTCAAAAATCAGATCACCGCCTCTTCCGCCGTCTCCGCCGTCCGGACCTCCGTTTGGCACGTAAAGTTCCCGGCGGAAGCTGCAGTGTCCGTCCCCGCCTTTGCCGGAACGGATGAATATTTTCGCTCTGTCTGCAAACATTGTTTTTTCCTCTTCAAAAATTAGAATCAATTGTTTTGGTACCAAAATGTGTGTGGTGTTTTACGAAAAAGAAGCCTCAGACTAAGAAGTCTGAGGCTTTCTCACGGTAATTATTCAGCTACCGGATAGATAGAAACCTGTTTTTTGTCTCTTCCTTTTCTCTCGAATCTGACAACACCGTCAACTAATGCGAACAATGTGTCATCTCCTCCGCGTCCTACGTTCACACCTGGGTGAATCTTTGTTCCGCGCTGTCTGTAAAGGATATTTCCGGCTTTTACGAACTGTCCGTCAGCTCTCTTTGCACCTAATCTCTTAGCTTCAGAGTCACGTCCGTTTCGTGTGGAACCAACTCCTTTTTTATGAGCAAAATACTGAAGGTTTAATTTCATCATGGTTGTTACACCTCCTTGAAAATGATATCAATGTATGGTTCATATTCGCTGTCTTCTTCTATCTCCTGTAATCCAAGAACCATAGATTTGAACAGCAGCTTGGCATCATGAGAAGGTTTTCGGATAAACCGAAATTCAATCATCCCGGTCTCTTCATCAGAAACAAGAGAAATCTTATCTGATGTAAAACGTTCAATCGAATTGAGTGTGTTGATGACCAGTACAGACACTGCCGCACAGACCACATCACTTCCCGCTTCCGAATACCCTGCATGTCCGAGTACGTCCAGACCTGCATAGTCATGATTTACTGTCTTATAAACGGTTACCTTGATCATATGACAGATTAAGCGTTGATTTTTTCAATCTTAACTGCTGTGTACTGCTGTCTGTGACCATTTTTCTTATGGTATCCAGTTTTTCTCTTATACTTGTAAACGATCACTTTTTTAGCTTTTCCGTCACCGATTACAGAAGCTGTAACTGTTGCACCTGCTACTGTAGGCTCTCCAACAACTAATTTGTCATTGCTTACTGCCAGCACCTGGTCAAATGTATAAGTCTCTCCAGCTTCTACACCAAGTTTTTCTACTTTAATGATATCGCCTTCTGCTACTTTGTACTGTTTACCACCTGTTGCTATAATTGCGTACATATGGCACCTCCTATTATCATTACTCGCCAGCTTTGGTGACCTTAAATAAGATTCTTATACCTCGCTGTGCGGCATCTCCTATATACTATCATCTGTTTTTCATTGTGTCAATAGGTTTACTGATTTTTTTTATACTTTTTATTCCTCTTTCCATATGCTTATAGCAGTAGCTGATGATCTCGCGTCTTGTGATGATTCCGATAAAATTCTGCTGATCATCTACGACCGGGACGAAATTCTGCTCCATCGCACGGTCGATCAAATCCTCCATCTTTGCGCCTGCATTCACGGCCTGATAATCATAACGTCTTGTAACCTCTGTCATCAGAATATTTTCCGCCTTTTTCAGGTCAAGATTAGCATGATCCTTGATCCACCAGAGAAGATCGCCCTCTGTGATGCTTCCCACATATTTTCCCTCCCGGTTCAATACCGGAACAGAAGAATATTTATGATACTCCATTGTTTCTAACACCTGTCGCAATGTGTGATTATCATAGACATATGCAAGATCACTCTTCGGTCTTAGAAAAAATAAAATGTTCATATATCTGTCCTCTCTTTAGCTGTTAAATCTGCGTTTTTACAAAGATATCATAAATTGCCTGGATGGCAGTTTCAAACTCCTCATTTTTCACTCCGATAATAATATTTAACTCACTGGAGCCAAGATCGATCATTTTGACATTGACATTTGCATGTGCTAAAGCAGAGAAAATGCGTCCGGCTGTTCCTCTCGCACGCGCCATCCCTCGTCCAACAACGGCAAGCAAGGCGAAGTCTGATTCCAGCTGAATATGATCCGGTTGTACTGCCCGCTGAATTCCGGAAATTACAGCCTGCTCTTTCTCCTCAAACACAGACTGATCCACAAGCACTGTCATCGTATCAATACTTGACGGCATATGTTCAAACGGAATCTCATTGTCTTCAAAAATCTGAAGAACTTTTCGTCCAAAACCGATCTCTGCATTCATCATTTCTTTTTCAATATGAACCGAAGCAAATCCTTTTTTTCCTGCAATCCCGGTGATCGTATACTTCGACTGACGGCAGGTACTTTCCACGATCATCGTACCAGGATCTTGCGGTGCATTGGTATTGCGGATATTGATCGGAATTCCGTCTTTTCTCACCGGAAAGATAGCATCCTCGTGCAGGACTGTGGCCCCCATATAAGAAAGCTCTCTCAACTCTCTGTATGTGATTGTCTCGATCGGCTGAGGATTGTGGATAATCCTTGGATCTGCAATCAGAAATCCCGAGACGTCCGTCCAGTTCTCATACATATCCGCCTTCGCAGCCTTTGCCACGATCGATCCCGTAATATCTGATCCTCCTCTTGAAAATGTGTGGATCTTTCCATCCGCTCCCATTCCGTAAAATCCCGGAATCACCGCACGATTTGCATTTTCAAGACGTTTCGCGAGTACATCTTCGGTCCGTGTCAGATCAAGATTTCCTTGCTTATCAAAAAAGATCACTTCTGCCGCATCAATAAACGTGATGCCCAGATAACTGCTCATAACAATCCCATTCAGATATTCTCCTCTGGATGCCGCATAATCGCGTCCCACCTTCTTGCTGAAATTCTCGCGGATCACCTTAAACTCCTGATCCAGGCTCAGTTCCAGCTTAAGTCCGTCAATAATCTCCTGATAACGGGCTTTGATCGCATCTAACTGCTCATCAAAATCTTCTTCCTGGATTGCCAGATGATAGCAGCTGTACAACATATCTGTTACCTTTGTATCCCCGGAAAAACGTTTTCCCGGTGCGGATGGTACCACATAGCGTCTGGACTCTTCCTGACGGATAATGGCTCCCACCTTTTTAAACTGTTCTGCACTTGCCAGCGAGCTTCCTCCGAATTTAACTACTTTTTTCATTCCTTTGTAGACCTCCATAAATCTCGAATTGTGTTACCGGTTGGCTAACCTCTTACCACATCACCAAATTCTGCATTTGCAGCTTTCTTCAGGTCTGCCGGAGCAAGCTTTATCTGCATGCCAAGCTTACCGCCGCTCACATAAATCTCATCAAAATCCCTTGCGCTCTCCTGAATAACAGTCGGAAAATTCTTTTTCATTCCAATAGAAGTACATCCGCCACGGACATATCCTGTCACCTTGGTCAGATCCTTCAGATGCAGCATCTCCAGTGACTTCTCACCAACTGCCTTGGCTGCCTTCTTAAAATCAATTTCATCTTCAATTGGGATTACAAATACATAATGATTACCTGTCTTCCCTGTCGTCACAAGTGTCTTAAATACCTGCCTATGATCCAGATTTAATTTATCTGCCACCTGGATACCATCTGTGAATTCATCACACTCATAGGTCTCATAAGTATACGAGATCTTCATACGGTCAAGAATCCGCATGGCATTGGTCTTAATCTCTTTTTTACTCATTATCTTACCTCGTTATCGTATGCTTTGAAGCTGTATATGCCACTATTCTGCTTCTAGTTCATTACTATACCACTTGCCACGGCACTTTAGCAAGATAAAATATCCCAGCCAAGTGATTCTAATGATACAAATCTTGGATTTTCGGACTTAGGATTCTTCGCATAAACTTCTCTTCTATGATAATGAAGCTTCACCTCTTCTTCGCCGACATATTTTAAAAATGTCTCCATCACAAGATCCGGTTTCAGGTTATTCTCACTTCCCGCCGCAAGCTGCATACAGATTCCCGAAGGTTCCATATGCATGTCATAGATCATCGGACGGATGTCCACTTCCTTTTCACTGCGCTTCGTCTTCTTCATAACTTTAATCTCCGGTTGCTCCAGAAATGCAGCGAGCGCTTCATTCCAGTTATCAGGGAACACCGGTGTCTCACTATTATGTTCTCTTAACGCTGTCTCTTCCATATCTTTTGGCACGATCAGGTAATCCGCAGCAGCTACCAGCGTCATACCGCTGTATTTTTTCTCATCCTGGATCTGTCTGAAACTTACGACATCGATACCGTCTGCCATTGTTTGATTCAACTGTCTGACTGCATCCTCCGATGTAATATTCCCCGCAAGCTCAATATCCAGATATTCCCCTTCGCTTGTCACGCCAAGTCCGAGCGGCTGTGCGAAAGACATGATCATATGAGGACTGTATCCTCCGGTAAATGCGATCGGGATATCTGCGCGTCGCATTGCCTTCTGGAAGAAACGCATCACATCCAGATGTCCAATGTATTTCAGAATGCCGTATTTGCGGAACTTAATTCTTACTTTCAATGCAGACACCTCCTTTCCATTTTGCCACACCGCATCCAGAACACTGCATACGGCAGTTCGGTGTCACTTCGCCCTTCATGGCGCGATCCCATTCTCTTCTGAGGAACTTCTTCGTCACGCCGATATCGATAAAATCCCATGGAAATACTTCATCTTCCCCGCGTTCCCTGAGATTATAAAATCCAATCTCAATACCTGTATTGTCAAATGCCCGCATCCATTTATCATTATCAAACTGTTCACTCCAGGAATCATAGATACATCCCATGCGATAAGCTTCTTCGATGACTGACGCTATCTTGCGATCACCTCTGGCAAATACACCCTCCAGCACACTTACCTCAGCATCATGCCAATTGTAACGCAGACTCTTTTTATTGAGCTGATTAAGAAATGCATGCTTTACAATTGCTGCACGTTCAATATAGTCTTTGTGATTCAGCATCGGTGCCCACTGGAACGGTGTAAATGGCTTCGGTATAAAGAACGAAGAGCTTGCTGTAATCTGGCATTTGCCATTTCTCTGATCCTTTGGAATCTCATAATATCTTCTGGCAACCTTATCTGCCAGAACAGCGATTGCCTCCATATCTTCCTCTGTCTCAGTCGGAAGTCCCAGCATGAAGTAAAGCTTTACTTTGTTCCATCCACCTTCAAATGCCTGTCCGGCTCCGGAAATGATATCCTCTTCCGTCAGACCTTTATTAATGACGTTACGCATCCGCTGGGAACCAGCCTCCGGTGCAAATGTCAGACTGCTCTTACGGATATCCTGCACCTGGCTCATTACATCCAACGAAAATGCATCAATCCGAAGAGATGGCAACGAAATATTGATTCCTTTATTTTTAAAGTTATCGATCAGGAATGTCACCAGTTCCTTTAATTCACTGTAATCACTGGTACTTAAGGAACTAAGAGATATCTCCTCATGACCTGTATTCTTCAACATATTATACGCATACTGCTTCAGCGTCTCGACGTCACGTTCTCTGGTCGGGCGGTACAACATACCAGCCTGACAGAATCTGCAGCCACGAATACAGCCGCGCTGTACTTCCAATACCACACGATCCTGCGTCACCTTAATATAAGGAACGATCGGTGCCTGCGGATAGGTCGTGTTCGTCACATCCATGACTACCTGCTTGTGGATCACGGACGGTGCATGCTTGTTAACCGGGAAAAACTGATCGATCGTTCCGTCTTCGTGATAAGTCACATCATAGAACATCGGAACATAGATGCCATCGATCTGACAGGCTTTCTCCAGAAAGTCCATACGTGATCCGCCATTTTTCTTATTCTCTTTGTACGTATCCAACAGTTCATCATAGACCGTCTCGCCTTCACCGATATAAAACATATCGAAAAATTCTGCAATCGGCTCCGGGTTATACGCACATGGGCCACCACCGATCACAATCGGATCTTCCTCGGTTCGGTCTTTCGCATGAAGCGGAATGCAGGCCAAGTCTAACACCTGCAGAATATTGGTATAACACATCTCATACTGGATCGTGATTCCAAGAAAATCAAAATCACGCACAGGATCCTGCGATTCCAGTGCAAACAGCGGAATCTTCTCTTCCCGCATCACTTTATCCAGATCTACCCACGGAGAATACACGCGCTCACACCACACATCATCCCTGCGGTTGAACATATCATACAAAATCTGAATTCCCAGATGGGACATACCAATTTCATAGACATCCGGGAAGCACATTGCAAACCTGATATCCACGTTCTGAAGGTCTTTTACAACTGCATTTACCTCGCCGCCGATGTAACGGGCAGGTTTTTCTATTTTCATCAAAATATCGTCACTTAAAGCTAACTTTCTCATTCACTACTCCTTGATTCATCCATTAAATCGATAAAACTCAATTTTATCGCATTGATTTATTGTAGCATGAATCCAGAGCTTCGGCAAATTATCTTTCAACTATTTTGCCGTCTTCTATGTGAATAATCCTTGAACCATACTCAGCCAATGTCAGATCATGCGTCACCATGATAATTGTCATTCCCTTTTCATTCAAATGCTTCAATATTTCCATAACTTTTTTGGAATTTTCACTGTCCAGATTACCGGTCAGTTCATCTGCTAACAGAATCTCCGGTTTATTGGAAAGCGCCCGCATAATTGATATTCTCTGCTGTTCTCCTCCGGATAACTGAGAAATGTGTTTCTTCTTTAAATGTTCCATATGAAATTCATTTAATAATTCCTGTGCTCTTTTCGTTCTTTCTTTTTTGGACATTCCCGCATATCCAAGTGGAACGACAATATTTTCTAAAACATTCATTTCTTGTATCAGATGATACGCCTGAAACACAAATCCAATTCTCTGATTTCTAATAGCAGCCTTTTGTTTGTCTTTTAATTGATTAATGTCTACTCCATCCAGTAAATATTCGCCTTCCGAGGCTTGATCAAGCAAACCAATAATATTTAAAAGCGTTGATTTCCCACTTCCGGAACTGCCATAGATACATACGAATTCACCGGAATCAACTGTCAGATTTACACCCTTTAATACGTTCGTTTCTATATCTTTTCCGTAATATGTTTTTCTTATATTCATTAATTCAATCATTCTATCACCTAATACCCATTCAATAATTCTATGATTTTCTTACGTTTCAGTCTTTTATAATTCATTCCGGACACGACAATGGTGATAAAGCAACAGATGCATAGACTTATAACAAATGCCATTGGACTTCCCTGTACTTTGATATACCCTATCATGAGTCCGATATCCATATAGTAAGTAGCTATATACCCGATAACCACTCCAAGAAAAGTCCCTATTCCATTCATCAATGCAATTTCCAGCAATATCTCACAGAATATTTTTTTATAATCTACACCGCACGAAAGGCTGATGCCATATGTTTTCTCACGCCGGTCAAACAATAACCGGAAAACCGATAAGATTCCCACAAAAAATATCAGCAAAAACAAACCACCCAGATGCATTAATAATTGTATAGATTGTTTTACTTTATACCCATTATTCTGCAAATCAATTTCCGGCGAATAAATACGATAGGAATATGCATTTCCATGAATTTCTGTCAGATAGTTCTCGATCTTTTCAAATGTTGTATCACTTACTTCTTTTGAATTCCATTCCATATGAATATATGCCATTTCTATCTCCTGTTCCATTTGCCGCATATATTCTAACGGAACAATCACGCAATTTTTAAGTTTTATATCTGCGACTTCTGTTTTCCATGACTGACTATTTATGTCTTTTGGCAATTTCTTAGAAGTTAATCCTGATACTGCAAACTGTGTTCTGATATTCTCTATGGAAGATCCCCAATAAGAATCTTCCCGTTTTAAGCCTATTTTGTCATAATCTGCCAGAATCATGGTAAATTCATAGTTATTAATGCTGTCTGTATAAAATTCGGGAACAGCAATATAACAGAATGTCTTATTATTTGTTATTTTCTGTATCGTTTCATAATCTTCAAATGTCAACGCCGGATTCCCAATGGATGCAACAGCATCCGGACTGGTTATTTCCAGACACCAGTCATACCGCTGCTGCTTCCTCTCTTTTTCTTCATTTAGCAGTGACGAATAAAGATTCAATGAATAAACCAACACGCCGATACCCAATGTAATTTCTATAATCATTAATATAGAAATCCACTTATTCCATTTCAGATGCTGCCATGTCATTTTAATTATATAATTCACTCTGTCTCCTTTATCTTTAACATATAAGATATTTGATATAGTTTCATTCTTCTCATGGAACACCATGTCAAAATTCCGCAGAGCATAAACGCTGTAAATGCCATTCCAATCACAACCACTCTATCTAATACAATCACATTGTCTAATGCAAACATCTTTGCCAGTGGATTCATAGTCAAGAGTACAAGTACTGCTGCACACAATGAAATCACTACATTTTCCCCAAATGCTGCTACTCTTATTTCTGCTCCGGATGCCCCGACAGCCATATTTACTCCTGACATTCCCCGATCATTTTCAACTTTCTCAATAATTACTATTGATTCATTTAACAAGAAAAATAACAATGCAATTCCAGCTATAATTAGTCGAAGGAGCCGCCATTGATCTTTTGTTCTGACTGCATTATCGTATAATTCTACTCCTGAGCTCATCGATATGAGTTCTGCATTCGGGTCATGATCTGCAATCCATTTCATCACATGATTACTCACATCTTCTGCTTGACCGTTCCTAATGAAAAATGTTCCTGTAAACTGTATTTTTCCATCATTTTGATATAGCTTTTTCATAGTTCGGTAAGGTATCACAATTCCAGAATAAATACTGCTATCCATAATCCCTATAATCTTGCATTGCTTTTCATGGATTATTAACGAATCACCTGGTTGATAGCCATATTCTTTTGCACATTGCATATCCAACAAACATACCATTGCACCATCTTTCATTTCCTGTTCATGAAACATTCTGCCATCCAGATCTGGGATCGGATAAGCATAATTTTCATCAATGCCTATTACAGAGACATATTTGTGATTCCATTCTGTAAAATCTTCTTCCTGATATGCCTTTATAAAACAGTTCATATTTTCATCGGAGAACTCCTCAAATTTCTTACCGAACCAGTCGATCTGTACGGTCTTCTTCATCCCATGAAAAGTGGTAAAATAAAACACTCTGTCTACCGACCTGATATTAGCCAGGCAGAATGCAGGCAGCAGAAGCCCGACATAAAAGGAAAGTACATACAATAAATACTTTTTCTTTTGATGCAGAATTTTCAACCATATCTGATATAAAATATATTTTTTTCGATTCATACATTTCTTTCCTCTTTATTCAAAAATATGATAGATCTTCTTTGCCACTGGCATTACAAGAAAATACTCATTTTGATCACTTTTTGCTATCTGTGGATATTCTTCATTTTCCAGTCCCTGAAGCGATGCAATGGTTTCTATGTATTTGCCCTCCATATCAAGCCGATATATAGATGCTCCCGAACCTGAAACACAGATTATTCCATCTTCATCAAGGAGAAAATTTCTAATGCCAAATCCGCATGGCAACTCACATACCTCCCTGAGTTTTTTCCCTTTGATAGTCATGAGTTTTCCCGGTACCGTTGTAATCGCTCCGAAACAGTCCTCTTTTTCGTCATAATATATTCCCATTGAATTAATCGCGTATATCTGACCATTATATTCTCGGATTGATCCGATAAAATTAGTTCCGATTTCCTGTAATTCTCCCTTCTGATACCAATCAATCACAGGATTATGTAATGACATTCCTGTAACATATACACCTGTCTCATTTACTGCAATGGTTTGAGGGTAATCCGGACCTGATAGCTTTGATTCTTTTAAATCTATCTTCTCTATATAATTCAAGTCACTGTCGAATACCTGAATTCGATTATTTCCCTGATCTATTACGTATAATTTCTGAGCATATTCGGCAATTGCCCCAGGAGATATAAGCTTTTCTTCTCCAGATTGACCTGTCGTTTTTAATACATTTCCGAAATAATCGATTTTAATAATAGAATTTGTCTCACTATCTGTAACTACAATTCCATCTTCCAGACAGACAATTCCACAAGGTTTCACTATATTATCATTCTTCCATTCTTCAACCACTGCATTTGACATAATCTCCTGGAGATTATTGAGATCCGATATCTCATTTTCTACATCATTATAGTCATAGATAGGTAATATATCATTTTGAGAATTTATCATCTTTTGATAATTTTCGTTATGCTTTGGTTGACAGCCTATCATAGCGCAGCTCATACTTCCAACAACTAATAAAATCAACATTTTCTTCCTCATATCTCATACCCACTCCTTCCGATATTGTTTATTTACCTATTAGACCATTGAGATTAAAATTCGTTACAAAAAAAGAAGACAGCATAATCACTGTCTTCCTCTAAGTCATTCTATTTATCTCTTACTCTTCATCGCGATCATATCACCAAAGATTGGTGTCGGCATTCCGAATCCTCCGGATACATCCATGATCTGTCCTGTCGTATATGCCGCATCATCGCTTGCGAAATATGCAACTGCTCCCGCGATTTCTTCAGGCGTTGCCATTCTCTTGATCGGAATGTGTTTCAAGAAAAATTCCTGGAATTCCGGTGTCAGATTGTTTGATACAGCTTCTGTTGCTGTCATTCCCGGTAATACGGCGTTACAACGGATGTTATCTCTTGCGCACTGCGTTGCAATAAGTTTGGTCAGATAATTGATTGCTGCCTTACTGGTTCCGTATGCAATCTGGGAAATATCCGGACGCAGACCTCCGATGGAAGAAATGTTGATAATACTTCCACCGCCATTTGCTGCCATGTGTGGAATTGCAGCCTGGCTGGTCATAAATACACTGGCAAGATTAATATCAACAGTACGGATATACTCGTCATATTCTGTATTTTTGATATCCAGATCTTTCTGTGGATTAGATGTTCCAAAATTATTTACCAGAATATCAATTCTTCCTTCATTCTTGAATACTTCTTCTACCATAGAAGTATAAGTTTCCTTTTCAGTTGCATCGTTATATACGGTTTTTACGTTGCATCCTTCATCATTCAGTTCTTTTGCACGATTCTCTGCACGCTCCATATTTCTGGCAGCCATATATACAGTTGCTCCTTCTCGTGCAAGACGCTGTGTGCAGGCAAGTCCGATTCCTCTTGTAGATGCAGTTACAATTGCTACTTTTCCATCTAATCTCATAATCCCATGCTCCTTTCCATATAATCAGTCTTTATGAAATATTTGTTTGTTATTTTATCACATTTCAACAAACAAACATGGACATAAGCTGAATTTTTTCTATCATTTTCTTATTATTCTAATTTTTCACATAGTATTACACGACTTTTCTCACAAAAAAGAGCTCCGTACACAAGTACAAAGCTCTTTCTAATCGCATTATTCAAAATGAATACATTCAAACTTCTCTTATTCTGATGGAATGATTGTTTCCACCAGACGGTTAAAATTCTCATCCGCTGATGCATTGCTAGACGCCATATTCAGGCTATTCCAGTTAATCGTAACTGTTGTCTCTGTACCATATGACGGTGCTGCTGCATATTTATCATAGATATTTAAAAATGCATCTGCCACCTCGGCAGTACTGTAATAAGTACCTGCATCCAGTTCACTTGTTCGGTGTCGCGGTAAGATCAAATTGATACTCTGTAAGCGATACCTGCCGCATCGCACCTAATGTGTACTGACAATTCTTATATATTGCTTTTATAGCATTAATAAACCTCGTATTCTGATCATCTGTCAGATCATCCAGCCGAAAACTGTTAAACGATTCCTCATACCAGGCAGCAGCTTCTTCTGCACTCTCACCTGTATGCATACAGTAGCGCTCAGTATCTCCCTTAAAATATGCATCCAGGTATGCCTGCATAAAATCACGGAAATCAAACACGGTACCGACTGCCTCATAAGGAGCCATATACCCCTGAAGTGCATCCTGCAACAATGCCGTGATATCCTTTTTCGATACTTTATAGCTGTCTCCGGACTTCTTTACAGTAATGGTTCTGCTCTTTTTCTGCTGTTTTGTGGCATTACTTAAAAGCTTCGTATCCTCTTCCAGAAGATTTTTCACCTCTGTTGTAAATTCTGTGCCTGATATATTCTTTACATATCCGGCATCCGTTTCTTTGGTCGTAGCTGCAATATCAATCGGTTCATAAGTTACACGAATGATATAGGTATCATTAGACTCCTTGTCTGCTTTGTTAAGTTCGAACTGTACCTGATTCAGTGCTTCCTTAAGAAATGCTTCATAGGATTCCTTTAATTCATCTGGAAAATCAATCACAAAATCATTGGATGATTTGGCATCCGCAATTCCCGTTTCTAAAACACTCTGCAGTTCGCCCTCATTTTCCTTGGCACGAGTAATCAAACGGCCAAGATAATCATCTGCCGACTCTTTCTTTTCACAACCGCTACATAACATCATCAGGCCAAGCAGCAGGCACAATGCACACAACATTCTCCTCTTTTTCATTCGTTTGCCCTCTTATTCTTTCTTACTTAATAATCAGATCACTCCAGCTTTCTACCGCATTGGCATCCTGTTCTACCATCTGCACAACCTCTTCACTGTCTACCTGAGCAATCTCTAAATGAAAATAATCCACCAGCACAAATACCAGGAACAATACACATCCGATCAAAAGGCGTGTCTGCAATCCGGATGATTGTTCCTCTGATTCATATAAATCCCCATATATATTTCGAAATCTCGGATGTACCGCAGGCGGCATATGGGAATCTCCATACATTTCTCTGGCTGAACGCAATAATTCTCTTCTTCTTTTTTCTGATTCATTCACAGACTGAACCTCTCCATTATCGTTCTTATATCAGTCTATGAAATTCATCTGCTATATATCCCTGATTTTATCTGTCGGCAAGCTCACCCACAATATCATCCCAGGTAAGTCCCTTTTCTACCATCAATACCATAGCATGATAAAGAAAATCAGCCATTTCGTATTTTACCTCTTCCGGATTTGGATTCTTTGCTGCAATAATGATCTCTGCGGCTTCCTCTCCAACCTTCTTAAGAATCTTATCAATTCCTTTATCAAACAGGTAATTTGTATATGAGCCTTCTTTTGGATTTGCTTTACGATCCTCGATTACCGCATACACAGATTCAAATACCTGAAGCGGATTCTTCTCATCATAATCTGTTCCAACAAGCGGTTGATAGAAACAGGTCTTATTTCCTGTATGGCAGGCTGCTCCGATCTGTTCTACTTTGGCAAGCAAAGTATCCTTGTCACAGTCAATGGTCAGTGACTTCACATACTGGAAATGTCCGCTGGTTTCACCTTTCACCCACTGGCACTTGCGGCTTCTGCTGTAATAGGTCATCCGTCCAGTCTTGATCGTATTATAGAATGCCTCTTCGTTCATATATGCAACCATCAGAACTTCCTGTGTCTTATAATCCTGTACGACAACCGGAATCAGTCCATTTTCATTCAGCTTAAATTCTGAGAATTCCATGATGCTCTCAAATGAAGTCATCTTAATCTCTTCGTCTTCACAACGTTTCTTAAATTCACTGAATTTCATATCTGTCTGGCTTACATAGCGCCCTGACAGTCCTTTTACTCCCGGACACTTTAATATATTGATAAGTTCCGGTTCTTCCATAGAATCTGTCACGATCACACACGGAATATCGGTAATATTCATCACTGAATCCAGATCCAGTCGGTGCATAAATACAATCTCACTGCAGTTTTTATTAATCACATGCTGCTGTTTGAAGAGTGAATCAAAATCATTTAATGATACTGCGATCTTCTCTTTGCCAAAGCGAAGTGCTGCCGCTTCCATCATTTCAATGCTGTCCTTTTTGGAAAAGTTCAGCATGGCGCGTTTTGCTCCTGCATAAAGAATCTTCTTTACATCTTCCTGACGCTTGATATTCCCTCCCGCAACCATTGGAATCCGGATCACACGGTTAATCTTGCGCATCAGGTTGATAGCTTCTTCGTGGTCTTCATCTGACTCGGACAGGTCAAATACCAACAGTTCATCTGCACCATTTTCACTGTAGTAACGCGCCAGTGAGACTACATCTTTACTGATCACCGTCCGGTCATCATACCAGCGCACTGCCTTTCCCGAATCGATAAATATACATGGTATTACTCTTTTATAACTCATATCTGCTCCCCTTATAATTTGCCTTTTGTTGTCCACGCCTCTTTGATACGAGGCTCCATTCCGGTCGCCATATCCAGCGCCTTTCCGAAGCTCTTAAACAAAGCTTCCGCCATATGGTGGTTATTGCCTGCATCCAGAATCTTCAGATGCAGATTCATCATTGCGCCGTAAGATACCGCATAGAAAAATTCACGGATCATCTCTGTATCCATCGTTCCAAGTCTCTCGCAGGTAAACTCTGCCTGATAATTCAGATATGGTCTGCCAGAGAGATCAATGGCACACATGGCGAGCGTCTCATCCATCGGAAGCAGAAAACTTCCATATCGCTTAATGCCAGCCTTATCTCCCAATGCCTCACGGATTGCACCACCTAATACAATTCCTACATCCTCTATGGTATGATGACAGTCCACATCCAGATCTCCACTCACATGAAGCTCCAGATCAAACAGTCCATGTCTTGCGAATCCATCCAACATATGATCAAAAAATCCTATGCCGGTATGTATATCATTCTTTCCCTGTCCATCCAGATTCAGTGACAGGGTAATATCTGTCTCCTTTGTCTTGCGGGTGCAAGAAGCAGTTCTACTCATAGACAGACCTCCTTATCTGATTTAATTATATTGCTATCTGTTTTCTTCAAATCTGACTTTAATTGAATTCGCATGCGCGGTCAGATGTTCTGCTTCCGCAAATGCTTCAATATCCTTGTGTACACGTTCCAGTGCTTCTCTGGAATAGCCGATAATGCTGGACTTTTTAATAAAATCATCCACCGAAAGCGGTGAGAAGAATTTCGCTGTTCCATTGGTCGGAAGAACATGGTTCGGTCCCGCATAATAATCGCCCAATGGCTCACTTGCATACTCACCGATAAAAATAGCTCCTGCATTACGGATACGAGTCATGGTGTCATACGGATTCTTTGTCATAATCTCAAGATGTTCCGACGCAATTTCATTTGCTGTATCGATCACTTCATCCATCGTATCTGCGATCAGAATATAACCATAATTATCTAAGGATTTCTGAATAATATCTGCTCTGGACAGTTCCTTTAAGAAGCCATCGATCTGATCAGATACTTCTCTTGCGAGCTTTTCACTGGTCGTAACCAGAATCGCTGAGGCCATCTCATCATGTTCCGCCTGAGACAACAGATCTGCCGCCACATATCGTGGATTAGCAGTCTCATCCGCTACTACCATAATCTCACTTGGTCCGGCAATGGCATCAATGCTTACATGTCCGTACACCGCTTTCTTCGCCAATGCCACATAAATATTACCAGGTCCTACAATCTTGTCTACCTTTGGAATACTTTCTGTTCCGTATGCCAGTGCTCCGATTGCCTGTGCTCCACCTACTT
>OLVT01000037.1_pt1 | contig 137878 bp, 127 predicted proteins | sample 1673241 | NCBI WGS metagenome assembly OLVT01 (sample SAMEA3178936, study PRJEB25190) | human gut metagenome | biome: human gut; feature: human-associated habitat; material: faeces | place: Austria | collected 2013
AGTCGGCGTATTCATCTTCGGACAGCCGGGTTTTCACAACGCGGCTGCGGTGGGGCGTGTTGTATTTCTTTCGCATAGGCTGAAAACCTCCTCTCACTATTCTTATTGCTGACTTTTTTCGGATTTTGGGCGGAGAAAATTTCCTCTCACTCCTCCCATTGCTTAACTTTTCGGGAAATTACAAAAACTTTTTTTTGCATTTCGGCAGAAAAATCCCTCTATACCTCCCATTGGGCAACTTTTTGGAAAATAACAAAAACTGTTTTCAGCTTTTTCGCCCGTAAGGGCGTATAGCAGGGTTTGGGGAAGGCACTCCCCAACAAGTTTCCCGCGAGGGGCAAAACCGCAGAATTGCGGATTTTGGCACCGTGGTAGAAACTTGCTCTTAGTAAGCCGCAGACTGCCCCTGTCCGGGCTTTTCCGTACATAGAGCGAACGGGGCGGGGCTTTCAGCCCGCTGTGCGCGGTCTTTTTTTTCTTTCGCCAAAGATACATTCAAAAGGCCGCCAGCTACCCGCTGTCCGGGGATTTTTCAAATTTTCTTTTGCCTTAGTAATCCGGGAAACAGGATTTTGGCAACCTACGGGGCAGAGAATTTTTCCTTTCACTCCCTACAACACTGCGTTTTGAAATTTGCCAAACGGAGCAGGCAGCTTTTTCTGGCTTCACCTACCTACTACGGGTGACTTTGCGATTTTGCCAAATGGACAACAAAAAAAGCAGCAAATCTTTTTCAGACTTACTGCTTTCGCTGGCCGCCGGTGACGGCTGGTATTCAGTTTAGTAAAAGGCTATCAGGCAAATGATGTTGAAAGTGATTTTGCGGTGTCTTAAAGCAGTTCCAACGCTCTTTTATACAGTGGGTCTAATTCACACCCGCAACTTCCACATTCCTCATCAGCCTGCTTAATTGCTGATATTAAAGATTCTTTATCAGATTTTCCGTCTAACCATTGTTGCGCGGGAATAGCTATTAAATCCCAACCGGATGCAACAAATTTTTGCATAATAGTTTTTAATTCTTCCATAGTGCGGCTCCTTTCAAGATAGCAACTGACAAATTTGCGGTTACTCTGATTTTACCATATCTACAGTGCAATGTCTATGCTTATCGGTCAAATCTGAACTTGAATAGCGCGGCAATTAGCTGTTGTTTCACATATTCCTCAACCTCGGCGTTGACCTGCCCGCGTACTTTGGAAAAGTAGCGGATATATCCGGCGTAGTGGGAAAGAACGGCGTTTACCGCGTCCGGGTCGCCCTCATGCGCTTTGACGATTGTTTCATAGGGGAGAAGTTTACTCATAGTCTTTCCCCTCCATGAGCCGCCGCAACCGTTTCAAAGCAAGCTGGATATGCCGCCCCGCTGTGCTGCGTGTCCGTCCGATATGTACGCCGATCACTCGCTGCGGCTGGCGCAGGAAATAGTAACGGAAAATTTCTTCCTGTGCCTGCTCCGGCAAAAGGGCAAGGGCGGCGGCAAGTTCCGCATGGTACAGAACGGCGGTCTGGCCGCAGGCGGTAAAAAGATATTCTTCAAGCTGCTCCGGTTCGGCAAGCTGGACAAACTTCTCATTCATCAGATAGTCAAGAGAAACTTCCCGTTCCCACCTCCGGCGCAGCTTTAAGATTATATCTATGGCTGCGTGACGAATGACAATCTTGCAAAAGGCATTGAATGTGTACTGGATATGCACTTTGTAGGCTTCATCTTCGGTCATGGAAATTCCCCCTCTCTGAATAATAGTGCGGGGCGGCAGCACTCCTTGCTGTCGCCCCTTGATTGCCTATCTGCAAAGGCGGGCGGGGCTGTCAACGGCGGCGCATATGCGCCGTTCATCTTGACTGTTGACTGGCTCGGCTGGCTTTGCCATTTGAGTGTAATTGCTTATTCTTTTTTTATTTGCAGACTTTTGAGGTAGAACGCCTGCTCCTCCCTTTTCTCTGGCTCACTCTCAAAAGGGTTATGCTGTCTAATTCATTCGTTGTCTTACTATTTCATACATCATTATAGATGCAGCACAACTGACATTGAAAGAACTGGCATAGGAATCTTCAGCCATAGGAATCGTACATAAAACATCACAATATTCCTTAAATGCCTTATTTAATCCCATGGTTTCATTTCCCATCATTAACATAACCGGGGTTTTCAAGTCCTCATGATAGATAGGCTTTTCGTGGTGGGCTGTTGTGCCTATGATCTTAAAGCCAGGGTATTTTATTCTAAGGCTTTCAACGAATTTATATAAATCCTCATTGTGAATGATTCGAATCACCGGAAGATTGAAAAAAGAACCCATCGCCGAAACAATTACATCAGGCTCATACAAATCAACCGCATGTCCAGTAATTATCAACATATCTACTCCCAACGCATCACATGAACGTATCATCGTACCTAAATTTCCTTTATTAGAGGGCCTGTCAAATAACACAATAAATGGATTGGAAGATAACGCAACATTTTCTAACCTGTCTTCCCTCATTTCAATAATAGCCAATAATTCAGAAGTTTCTTCTTTTCCACTTAATTCCTTTAGCAACTGTGCCGTAAGAGTATAATTGACTTCTGTTTTTACTGTTTCTATCATATGTTTTGCCCAGCCTGACAGATTATTCTTGTCATAAATAAAAGAAATAATCTTCCAGTTATTTTTAACCGCTTCATTTAAACTTCTTACGCCTTCAACAATAAATTGATTATATTTATATCTTTTATTTCGATTATGCTTCAATACTTCAAATCTCTGGTAATCATTATTTTTATTTAATATAGAAACAACTTTCATTTCAATACCTGCCTCATCATACTTTGGTTTTCGAATTTTTCACCCATTGTAAGCCCATTTTTGAAAAAATAAGGGAAAATGATTTCCCGGTTTTTCTGTGGCAGGGATAACAGGACGGCGGCAAGTTTTCCATTGGTGAGGATAACTGCCTGACCGCATATCGTTATAGGGTGTTCTTCATGGGGTGCTTCAAAATATTCGTCTGTTGTGCCTAAAGGGTAAAACTTTTCTTCTGTGAGGTATTCAAGGGATATTTCTTTTTGCCGCCGTCTGCTCCTGTCACGCCATGCGTTGATAGCCGCATAGTGTATGACGGTCTTGCAAAGCCATTGAACGTGTACATGATGTGTTCTTTGTATGCTTCTGTGCAAGGCATAGATGATTCCCCCTTTCTCCCACATAGGGCGTTGTATGGTTGACGGGTTTCATTTATAATATCAGAGGGCGGCAGCACCCCTTGCTGTCGCCCCTTGATTGCCTACCAGCAAAGGCGGGCGGGGCTGTCAACAGCGGCGCATATGCGCCGTTTATCTTGACTGCCCGCTGGCTCGGCTGGCTTTCCTATTTGAGTGTAATTGCTTATTCTTTTTTTGTTACTGGAATCCAAATTTCACTGTATGCGTAGTTGGGCTTTTTGTCGTCCATTTTTGTAAAAGAGAAAGAAAACGGCTCTGCCAGTTCATAATCTGCCGTCATAAACCATTCGGAGTAGATTCTTGCCATTGTATCCTGCAAAGTAAACGGGAAGATTCCTTCATTTGGAAAAACTGCCCACGTATGAGCTTTAACAGGAAATGTGTCCAGATTACTGCTAATGTCATTTTTAGTTGTTAAAACTCCAATTAAATGCGTTAATTCACCAGCTTCTTCAAGAAAGTTCGTATCTGATTCATAGGAAACATTTACAGTTTCATATGGCTCAATGTTTTGCAACCGGTGCATTTCTTCTTTCTGTTCCTGTGTTATGCTTTGTGCCAGTTCCAAAATAGCGTTGTTTACTCCCTCATATTGTAACGGCACTCGTTTACTTACACCTGCAAACGTAAAAGCAGGTTTTTCAACAATTTTATATTCCATTAAAGTTCCTCCCTTCATAGTTACAACAAATTGTAACTTTTGGCATGATTTACATTGTTTCAACTTTGCGACTTGTGACGGTAAGATACCGCTCCATTTTTTAAAGGCACGTGTAAATCCGTCTACGGATTGATACCCATATTGATAAGCGACATCTGTTACCTGCGCCCCCTGCAACAATTCTTTGTTAGCTTCTGAAAGTCGTCTGTTTTTTACATACTCATTCAGCGTCATATTGGTAAGCGCAAAAAATATTTTTCTAAAATGATAATCTGAAACATTTATATGCTCAGAAATCTTCTCAAGTAAAAACTCGTCCTCCAGGTGCGCTTCAATATAGTCCATCGCGTCATTCAATTTCTTTAACACATTGCCCCTCCTTCCGAATACGAATATCACAATTTAGAAAGATATGCTCGACATTAGCATACAAAATTAGTCGGGTTATAAATAAAGGCCGTTTGCTCAATATAAGTTTACACAAAACCGACTTGAAAACAAAACTAACATAGACTCTCCTTATATTCAAAGATTTTTATCCGTGATAACGCACAAAATATTACGTTATTTTCTGAAACATATGCCGAACCTTATCTAAACGGCTGTTAGGACGGCGTGGCTGCAATACAGGCTCCCCGGAAATTTCTTGGTACCCTTTTAATTCGGTAAGGCAGACGCTTCTCCCATTTGTATAAAAATTTAAATCATTCCTATATTCGCCGATGCAGCGGGCGGGGATTTCTCCCGTAAAAATAACTTCATCATTTTTAAGCAAGGTTGATTCAATCACTGCACAATACTTCGGTGCGTCATTATAAGCCCGTGAAATATATTCCTGCGGTGCAAAAAGGGTAAAGGAAAGGTATGGTTCCAATAATTGTGTTCCTGCTCTTTTCAATGCCTGTTCTAACACGATAGGAGCAAGGGAACGAAAATCTGCGGGGGTACTAACTGGACTGTAATAAACTCCATAGTCAAAACAAATTTCACAATCTGTCACTTCCCAACCGTATAAGCCTTGCTCCATTCCATAACGCACCCCTTCCATAACGGCATTTTGAAAACTTTGGTTTAAATAGCCGAGAGATACTTTGCTTTTAAACCGGGTTCCACTTCCGGCAGGAAGTGGCGTTACAGTTAAGCCAATGGATGCCCAAAACGGATTCGGCGGCACTTCAATATGAATCGTGTAACTGGCTGTTTTTAATGGCCTTTCCAGATAAATGACCGTAGGTTCTTTCACATTTATGTTCACATGGTATCGCTCTACTAACAGAGAGCATACAACCTCTAACTGGACTTTTCCTAAAAAAGAAATGATGATTTCATGCGTTATCGTATCCACATAGTAATGCAACAGCGGATCTGTATCTGCAATTTCCGTCAGGGCATTCAGCAGGAGGTCTCTTTGTTCCTGATTTTGCGGCTCCACCGTCGTCCGAAGCAAAGGAATCGGATTTTTTTCCCATGCCTTGCGCGGCAAAAGTTCTACATTTCCGAGAGTATCATTCAGCTTCAGAGTGTCATTGGTCAAAATAACAATTTCTCCGCAACAGGCTGTGTCCGCCGGTATAATCTCTCCGTTTGACGGAATCCTCATTTCTGTGATTTTTAGTTTTTGATTTTGGGGCAGGAGAATCGTATCCCGTAAATGAAGTGTCCCGCTGTATAACCGCAAATAAACGAGCCGCTTTTTCTGGTCTGTGTACTCGATTTTAAAAACGCTTCCGCATAGCTCGGATTGATCGTTGTCCGCACCAGAAGTAAATGTTTCTGCAATCACTTCAATCAGCTTTTCAGTTCCGATATTGTTCTTTGCACTCCCATGATAAATAGGAAACAGGGAACCGTTTTGCATTCTTCTGCATTTCTCCCTCTGTAAATCTTGTATTTTCAAAGGTTCCCCCGCAATATATTTTTCCAAAAGTTCATCATTTCCAGCAATAATAGAATCCCATTTTTCTATATCCTCAATGTCTGTCAGAGACACTTCCGGAGTGAGCGAAACATCTTGCATAACCATGACATCATCAGAAAGTTTTTCTCTGATATTTTGATAAACGCTCTGTAAGTCAATGCCCTCCTGGTCTATCTTATTTACAAAAATAATCGTTGGGATTTTCATTTTCTGGAGCGCATGGAACAGTACCCGTGTTTGTGCCTGCACGCCGTCCTTTGCGGAAACTACTAAAATTGCTCCGTCAAGAACAGCAAGTGAGCGATATACTTCCGCCAAAAAGTCCATATGGCCGGGGGTATCGACAATATTGATCTTATAATTCTTCCAGCCGAAAGAAGTGACGGCCGTTTGAATGGTAATCCCACGCTGGCGTTCCAACAGCATGGTGTCTGTCCGCGTTGTTCCCTTATCTACACTCCCTAATTCCGGAACGGCTCCGCTGGTATAGAGCAGGCTTTCTGTCAAAGTCGTTTTTCCTGCGTCTACATGAGCAAGAATGCCGATATTGATTATTTTCATGTGTTTGTCCTCCATTCAGCCCCCAAAGGGCATAAAAATCCCCAGCAGCAAAATACTTTTACCGCTGGGGATATAGCGAATAGACATACACATACATACAACGCACTGCAAGCAGCGGTCGCTCTTTTGATATGTCAAATATATAAGGCAAAAGTATTCTTAAAAAGGGTACAAAAAACTAAGCCCCTTGCAAGGGACGGTTACAATTCTTTGTTCCCACTATTTGATTATAGTTAATTAAGAATACCTTGCCGCATATTTTTAACTCCTTACTTGGAATAGAAATATTATAGCATATCGGCATTGAAAAAGAAAGTCCTGAAACAAAATTTACGGAATAGTAGGCTGCTGTCTATCAATCTCTTGTGTGTTTCTTTATGACACATGAGCATTGGCTCCCGGATTGTCATTACCATAACCTTCCAGCAGGTTGATGGCTCCCCAGATACCAAAGCCCGCACCGAGGGCAATGACGAGTGTCTGCAGTACATCGATGGCACTATTGAAAAAATCCATAAATACCTCCTTTCGTTTACTGCATCAATTTCATTGTGGAACTATAGTTACTTTTGTCTGGCCAAACAAAAAGCAGCCCTGTACTTAAAGCACAAGACTGCTATGTATAGTTTCAGAAAAATTTACCAAAATATTTTATATTCGAAATTGAGCTCTGGATCAGTAATATACCAATGGGCTATATCATATAAATTATGTTCTACAGGTTCTTCTGTCCTAATATTCATAGGACTATTAGATATTTTCTGTGTATAATATTTTTTTACATCTTCTCCTTCAATTCTCAAATGAATGTTTAAATTCTTAATAGGTGTAATAACTTCTGTAGAAAAAAATTGCCAAAATGATGATGCTTATTAGATAAAATTGCCTTTATGCAATATTCTATTATTTCTCCTTTAGCCAAATTGTGATCAAAAACAACATTATAATTAATGTTTGTATCTTTTAAATCTAAGTATTCTATGCTAACTCCTTCTGTCATCGACACCAGTTCTACTTTCTCATCGATAAACCACGTAATTCTATTATGAAGTTTATTAAATCCCTCTTTTAAAACTCTGCTTTGAATCCTTTTTTGATATATTATCTCATCTTTCATTACGCAATAATCATTATCAATTTGGATGTGTTCTACATTATAATATCCTGGGTATCCGTCAATGGCTTTGCGTTCTCGATGGCCTTTAATTCCACTCAATATCTCCTCTTTAGCTGCCTCTTGACCCTTGTCTACAATATCTATATACACTATAGGTGACAATAATCCTTCTACCTGTATTGGAGCTATTTTTATGGGAATTATACGTCTCTCTCTAAGGCGCATTTGCTCAGCTAATTTAGATGTCCATTCAGCTTCACACCATTTTGATTTCAAATAGTCTTCAGATAATATCATTATTAATTGCTTACACCCTTTAAGACTTTCATCAATTTTGGTAACAAAATTGTCTCCTGGATGAAAATCCCAAGCCTGTATAACAACGCTATATCCAGCTTCTTCTAAAATCTCCGCTACCCAAGTAGCAAATCCAATATCTCGTCCCGTATAACTTACAAAGAAATCCTTCACATTGCACCTCTATTACTTATTAAATTTCTCAAATTATTAATCTATTAATAATTATAGCACAGAAAAGTTAACTAATATAGTAAATTCTAATGATTTTTGTGTATTTTTATGTAGGGCGGCTTTCGCCGTCACCGGGCATGAGCATAGTCATGCCCTGGGATTGCTTAACCGAACAGACCGGACAGGAGCGGCACCAGAGTCATCCCGATCAGAGCAACTCCTCCTCCGGCCATCAACTGCTTCATCCCCTGCGACTTGGCTCCCGGATTGTCATTACCGTATCCTTCCAGCAGGTTAATGGCTCCCCAGATGCCAAGGCCCGCCCCCAGGGCAATCACAAGAGTCTGTAATACCTCAATCGCACTGTTGAAAAAATCCATACACGTTCCTCCGTTTTCTCTGCGCTCAGAAATTCAGAGCGGTACTTAAGTTTGGTTTTCTTATCGCATCCGGCGGCAGATTACCGTAAACCTTCTTTTCTCTGCCTGCCGCAGCCTGGCTGTTTCTTTGCCTGCCGCCGAAGTTTTGCGTAAAAAAACAGCCTGTGGTTCCAGTTTCCCGGCAGACTGTCCATACATGAAAGGATAATGATTAACTTTTTCGATTTTATCTGGCTGTTTCTTTAGACGGCGCAGGCTTTGCGGATGCTGGCTTTTCCATGATTCTGGAATCCGCCTTCTTTTCTTTCAGAACTGACCGCACCGATTCTCTGTTTCTTTCCTTATAAGACTCCATTAAAGCTTTCAATTCCTGATTGGACACCATTCTGGATTCGGTTCCCCAAATGCTTTTCCCGTTTTCATCCCGGCCTCTGTACTCCGGTCGGGATACCTTCGTTGTCCCGTCAGCTGGAATCTTCATCCATACTCCCGCTCCATACTGATTCTCGTGAACCATTTTGGGCGATACCACAAAGGATTCCCATGGCCGATGATCTCTGGCGTCTCTGTTTGGGATTTTGATTTCCACCAGCTCTTTCCCGGTTCTTGAAATAAACGGTTCCCCCACCAGTCCCTTGCCAAACTTTATCGTCACTTCCTTCCGCATTTGGGAATCTTTCGGGACTGCCGACTGTTCCTGTACGCTTTTTTCTCCTGCCATTTTGACCTCCTTATACCTCGGTTACCTCATATTCATCATTTGCTCTCAGCTTCAGACGATGCTCCAGAAACTTTTCAATGTCAAAAGTATTCTTCTTATCATAATCAGACGTGTACTTATAATTGGGATGCTGGGTCAAATCATATTTGTCTGAAAGAAAAGGCCGGACGCCGCGCAGCTGAAGAATACACTTGCCTCCGTCCAACACTGCCAGCTCATCGATTGTAGCAAGATCTTTTCCCAGCTTTTGATAATTTAACGAGTGGGAGGTCTCCCTGCCCCGGCTTTCTCCGGTGTTAAACGTGTCTATGGTTTCCTTTCCCAGCGCCTGATTCAGTTCTTTCAGGGTAGTCGGTTCTGAACCGCCCAGAAAAATCTGCGAATCCATATTACCGATAATTGTATCTGCGTTATCTTTATAAATAGCTTTTAACTGGCTCCTTGCCTGCAGCACGAGGCACGCTGATATCTCTCTACTTCGAATTGTTGCGACAAGTTTCTCCAGCTGGGGGATCTGGCCGATGTTGGCTGCCTCATCGATCAGACACCTCACATGAACCGGAAGTCTGCCGCCATACACATCATCTGCTTTTTCGCAGAGCAAGTTGAATAGCTGCGTGTAGATCATAGAAATCAGGAAATTGAACGTGCTGTCCGTATCCGACATAATCAAAAACAGCGCTGTTTTCTGATCTCCCAACGTATCCAGCTGCAATTCATCATAAGCTGTGATTTCCCGCAATTCCTGAATGTCAAAGGGTGCTAATCTGGCTCCACAGGAAATCAGGATCGACTTAGCAGTTTTGCCCGCAGCTAATTTATATTTGGCATATTGACGGACTGCGAAGTGATTGGGATCCCGTTTTTTCAAATCCTCAAACATCATATCCACCGGATTCTGAAATTCTTCATCATCTTCCCGGACCTCCATGGCATTGATAAACTCAATCAGGGTGGCAAAATTCTGCTCTTCCTCCGGGGCTTCGTAATGGATATAGCCGATCAGCGCCGTGTACAGCAGCGTCTCGGCTTTCGTCCAGAATTCATCTCCGGATTTTCCGTCGCCTTTGGTATTCGCAATCAGAGTTGTTACCAGCTTCAAAATATCCTTCTCACTGTGAATATAGGCGAAAGGATTAAAATGCATAGATTTTTTAAAATTGATTGTGTTAAAAATCTTAATCCGATACCCATGCTTCAATAACGCAGTTCCGCATTCGCATACGATCTGGCCCTTTGGATCGGTGCAAACATACGAAGAATGGCACTGGAGCAGGTTCGGCTTCAGCCAAAACCTTGTTTTGCCTGAGCCGGAGCCGCCCACAATCAGGACATTCTTATTTCTGGCATTGGCCGGGTTTTTGGGACGGTTTGACATCATCAGCCGCTCCGTTTTCGTGAGGATGATATTATCCTCAAACTTCGGTGCTATAAAAGGAGCGATATCTGCCGCTGTTCCCCATCGCGCTGACCCGTACTCCACATTATGGCGATATTTCTTCGCGTTCTTTCCCCTCAGATATACGGCAAGCCGCAGAGCCGCCCCGCACATCAGCCCAATCAAAAGATCCAGCGGATGAAAGCTGGGAAGGGGATTCTGGAAAGCCGCTGGAAGAATCCCGAACAATGCCAGCAGTTTCTCGGAAATATCCGCCCCTTCCGCCAGCCTCCATGCTTCTCCAAAATTTGTGGCAATAAGCCCAAGAATCACATAGGGCAGATTCAAAATCAGCAGCTTTCTTGCTTTATCCGTCATGCTTCGCGCCCCTCCCATATCTTTATCATAAAATTCTCTCTCACAGAGCAGCCACATCCCGCCGGATAACCGCAGTATTTTTGTGAGGTCTTTCTGAACAATCTTTCTGATTGCTGCGAAGTGCGTCAAGAACGGAAGAGCGGGAAGATTCCCTTTCCTGTTCCTGATTCAGTTTCCGGCTCTCATATTTATCTGACCGCTCAAACAGTTTTTCTTTGCTGTCGTAATGATAAATATGATCGCTGAGCCTCTCCTCCGGAGCAACCTGTTCCACATTGACAGACTGCACTATTCCCTGCAGCTCCAGGGCAGAAACGTCAGGTGTATCCGGAATCAGAATTACTTCGTGAATCGAGGACGGCAAAACATAGAAGTCCCCACCCAGACGTTTTGCCGCTTCCTCCATAAATTCCGGATACGCAATCACTCCCGCGCCATGAATCCGTTCTTTATTGCTGGCCACATACATAGGCATCGCATCTTCTGGAATAATTTCTGCTCCCATCAGCTCATTCAGGATTTCCGCCATGGTTTTAATCTCAAAAGGATCGTGGGAGACTGCCGAGACAAAAGCATCCTGTTTCAACTGTTCTGCTGTAATTCCATAACGCTCCAGCATGGAATTTGTCACCAGCGCCGAAGCCATTCCCAGCTCTGTATCCTGAACGTGGAAACGGTAAACAATCTCCATATCCTCAATGGAATGATGAGAGATTGTCTGAAGCATTTCCTCATTCCCTTCCCGCCCTATTAGCTGAATCATCAGCGTATCTTTTACAGCTTCGTAATTGCCAATGTCTTCTGCCGTAACAGCAGGACGATCCGCATAGGCTCCGGCGGCTCTGTCTGCAATCTGTTCCACGATATTCTCGTAAGATATCCCATCATTAAACATCTGAAAATAGGGCTGTAAATCCATTGTCAGCCCGATTATGGAACCTTCCGGCGCAATGCTGAGTCCTTCATAGGAACGCCCCTGCAGTTTATCCACCTGCGTTGTGTCTACTGTGGCCCCTTCCAATACCCCGGAGAGCCGTTCCGGCAAATCCTTTTTTACCTGCTCCATAAATTCTCTGTAATCCATTCACTGCCTCCTACAAATCTCTCTCCAGCTTTTTCTGCCGAACCTTAGCAGGAATACCGGCTGCCAATTCTTTGAATCTGGAGAGCTGCTTCAATACGCTGGGCTTCTGGCTGCGGTTCATCTGTTTTGCAGAATACTCATTAAAAGCTGCGGTCAGGGCATCTGCGTCCCTGGCCTTGAAAAATACGAGATACTTTGGCGGAGAGACTGACCGATCCTTTTTGATAGCATAATCTACGCCATATTTCTTTGCTATGCGGTCGAAGTCCCGTATCCCGGTATTGGCGATATCAATGCTGGACACGCCCTGATTCTGCCCGATCAGCTTTTTTACCGTCTGCTTTCCATGTGGAGCCTCTTTTCCTGCCTTTACCTTTGCCCGATACTGCTGAAATTTTCGATAACCTGTCACCAACGCCCGCCATGTCAGTTTTGTGGTACTGATCATCAGATTGACTGTCCTGTTTTCCACTTCCTCCTGCAAATCTTATCCCTCCTTCAGCAGAACGGTACTGTTTTCTACCTCATTCCCCCAGACATCCCAGCCCGGCGTCTGCTGGCGGGCAAACAGTTCAATCCGAGGAACATCGCCCATCAGCGCCACAATCTTCTCCCGTACTTCGTCCGGCTTTTTGCTGTGATGTTCCACCGGGCTGATAACCAGCTGATGGATTCCGGCAGACTGCCGTTTCGGATGTCCCTTTGTGGCAAGCAGGCAGATTTCCGCGTTACTGCGTGTCCAGAAGCCAAGCCCGAAAAACCAGGTCAGGGCTTTCCGGTTCTGCTTCAGCCAGACAAAGGCCACCGTCTTATACACAAATCCCCATGCCTGAATCAGCCGGAGCGCTTCGGGAAGCTGTGGAAACGTAGCCCAAAGAAAAAGTGCGCAATCCCGGTCGGCGATCTCAGCCACCGGGAGCGCACAGAGTTCCTCGATCCTCATGGTAGGGTAATGCTTCTTAGCCGAGCCGGATAAACGGCACTGCTGGTAATCCCATGGCGGATCTGCGTAGATTACCTGATATTTCTGAATTGTCCTTCCTCCTCCCTTTCCGTCACCGCTCCTGCAATCTGGAATCATAATGCAGGTTTCCGGCGATTACTCTGGCATGACTCCGGATCTGGATATACCCCTGCTCCTGATAATCCTTTGCTTTCCCATACCCTGTGTCATTGAGGTACAGGCGCATCCGGTCACCTTTGAAGCCCCAGGGAGATTCATTCGATTTCACATCAAAGATAATCATGTGCCGGGTATCTTCTGCAAAACGGTTCAGGTCAAGATACTCATGTCCCTTGTACTCCATGGCCCCTGCCCGGATACGCATTTCCTCCATCATCTCGCCAATGGTTTTTCCCATCTCATATGCCCTCCCTGTCGGCTTTGCTTCTTCCGTCCACGGTCAGAATCCCTTCCAGCGTTGTAGCCGCAATCCGCAGATGCTTTGCGAGAGCGATGTCATTCTTCACTTCCTGTGTCACAGTATTTCCGCAGACCACCAGAATCCTGGAACGGCGGAGCAGCTCAGCGGCCATATCTGTCCGGTCTTTTGCTTCCTGCGGCACCTCCGGATGAAGAAAATAGGGCTGGAACAGAACCGGGCAGATGGGAGAGTACCCCGCTTCGTACACCTGGCGGCAATAACGGGCTGCATTCTCACGGTTATCAAAATCCTTGCTGCCCCAGGGGGCAGTGATATAAGCAAGCGGTCTCTTCATTGTCGTATCCCCCTTAAATGCGGAACGCCTGAAAATCCTTCCCGTCCGCGCAAAGCGTTACGGTCAGCATTTCAAAAATCCGGGTAACATCATGAATCTCATCTCTGGTCAGCGGGAGATAGAAATCGTCGCATACCTTTTTGCAGATCATGGCCTTTCCGAACAGAAATTTCTCATCTCCTACGGGAATCACCTTTCCGCTGCTGCAGCGCATAGTCAGATCATAAGTCGGTACAACACATTCCATCGCCTCCGCTGTCCCCTGGAAATCCTGCTCCATCAGCTCAAGGGCCAGCGGCAGTTTCATCAGCTTCGCGGGCTTTCCCGGCTCCACAATCATGACATTTACATTCTCGTCCATCTGTTCTCCTGCCTCCTCTTTGCCTTTGCTTTTCCCTTTGTCCTGTTCCTCCTGGCACTCTTCCAGAAAATCCCGAAGGAAGTCCAACAAGGCAGCCGCTTCTTCGGTTTTGTTCCCTTCCAATTCCTTTTCATAGTAGCTAAGCAGCCGTCGGGCCTCATCCGTGGAACCGGACAGTACCGGGACAAAAAAGTTTACGTTTCCGGAAATGTTTACTCTGATATCCATCTGAATTTCTCCTTTTCTCTGTGCATAAAAAAACACCCTCTGAGGGGCGTATCTCTTTCGTTTACCGTTCCTGTTCTCTCTGTTTTTTCCGCTGCCACTGCTCCAGCAGCCGGATGATGGTGTCCTCCATCTGTTTGGGCGTATAAGATTTGGGAAAATATTTCCGAAGGACATCCTGCTTGATTATGACACGGTCAATATCTGTTTTCTTTTCTTCATCCATGACCGTACACATAACCTCGAAGGTACATTTCCCTTCCTGACTGTATTTCTTTAATCTCTGCGCCTGTGACAGAGAGGGAGTAGCCTGAGCGTAGTCCATGGCTTCAAGAAGCTGCTTCTGTTCCTCCGGCTTCAAAAAGGACAGCTCTACCGCAGGATTAAAAGCAATCTGTTTCTGGTCTACCATCTCCAGCAGCTCAGGGATCAGTTCTGTCAGACGAATGAAACGCCGAACCGTATCTTTGCTTACCCCAGCCTCGTCACCAACTTGCTGTACGGATAACTTCTGCGCAACTTGCGTAGAAGTTAAATCCGAACGCATTCCCTGATGTTTAATCGCTTCCAGTTTCATCTTATAAGCGAAAGCCCGCTCGCTGGGAAGAATGGTTTCCCTCTGAAGATTGCTGTCTACCATAAGAATCGTCGCCGCGTCATCGTCCAGTTCCCTCACGATTACCGGCATGGTTTCCATGCCTACCAGCTCGCAGGCGTGATGTCTCCTGTGTCCGGCTACCAGTTCATAACCGCCGTCCGGGGACGGCCTCGCAATCGCCGGAGACAAGACGCCGAACCTTGCGATACTCTCCACCGTTCTCTGCATGGATTCATCATCCAACACCTTAAATGGATGGTTTTTGAAGGGATGAAGCTCCGCCAATGGAATCTCCCGTACTTTTTCCAGCCTGTCCTCGGCGCGGCTCTGCTCCGTAGAAAAGATATCATCGTATTTGTTCAAGCTGACGTTTCCGCCTCTTTTCTGCATCGCTTAACACCTCCTTCGTCAATACGCGGTAGGCCTCCGCCACCTTTCCCTTCGGATCATGCTCAAAAATACTTCTCCCCTCAGCGCTGATCTCCGCGGCCCGGACAGACCGGGGAATATCCGTAGAAAAAACTTTAATATTGCTTCCATAGGCCTCCCGAATTAATGCGCTGATTTCCTTTGCGTAATTTGTCCGGGAATCCACCATAGTCAGAAGAATGCCTTCAATCTTCAGTTTGGGATTGATCTGACGCCTAACCTTGTTGATTGTCTGAAGCAGCTGTTCAAGCCCCTTCGCGGAAAGATACTGGGCCTGCACAGGAATCAGCACCTGATCAGCGGCTGCCAGCGCATTGACCGTCAGCATTCCCAGGCTGGGCATACAATCCAACAGAATAAAGTCATACTCCCGCCGCACCGTATCCAGGTACTGTTTCAGGATCTTTTCCCGGTTCATAGCGTTCACCAGTGATACCTCCAGACCGGACAGCATGATATTGGCAGGCATCAGGTCAACGCCTTCCGGGTGATGGAGAAGCCCTTCCCCCGGAGCAAGCGGCTGCTCCGTCATAATTTTTTCCATTGCATCGGACAGCGTGAAAGACAGATCATCCGGTCTGGGATATCCAAGGGCCACGGTAAGACTTGCCTGTGGATCCGTGTCCACCAGAAGCACCTTTTTCCCTTCCTGGGCCAGCCCAATCCCCAGATTCTCGCAGGTTGTCGTTTTACCCGTTCCGCCTTTCTGGTTTGAGACTGCCAGAACGACAGCTTTATTCACCATTTTCCTCCTCCCTTCATATCCGCCCGTTTGCCATATCATGGTTCACACGGGACGAGTAATAATTGCTGATGGTAAGCGGAGCATTATAAAGCGCAGCCAGCAGATACTGCTTCATGTTCCGCACCCTTGTGGTATTCTCCTTCAGGCAGGAGAGTACAAAACGGATATGTTCGCCTGTCAGCTTCATAAACTGGCTCTTTACCACATCCACTGGCTTATCATCTCCGGCAATCCTTATCACCTTCCTGGCAGTACAGCAGGTATCAACCAGCAGTCCGAGTATCTCCTCAAGGCTTTCTGTTTCATAGGGATGCTCCTGAACCAGATACGCATATCCCAGCTGCTCCCGGAAATACTCCTCATAACTTCTGCGAAGCTCCATTCCCTCACAATTCCTTCCCTCTGCCCTGAAAGAAGAGAAAAGATCAGTATCACTACTGTCAGTCTCTTTTAAATCAGTATTATTTCCGTGTTGTTCTGACACTTCCTGAAAGGAGTTTTCGACACTTCCAGAAATGTCCTTTTGACATTTCTGGGAACAGCTGTCCACATGGTTATCCACAGACTTATCCACATAAACGCCAGTAAAGTTTTTGACATAGATCAGGTTGGGTTTTCCAAGCCCCTGACGTTTTCTCTCAATCAGCCCGGCCTTCTGCTCCAGCTCCGCCAGAAGAGAGACTGCCTTCTTGTTCCCGCAGGAGAGGGCGGTCATGATTTCCTCTACAGTGAAGATGATATATACCCTTCCCGCCTGATCCAGCCAGCCGTTAGCCGCAGACAGGTTCATCCGGTCCAGCAGAATTCCATACAGCGTTTTTGCGTCAGTGGAGATGTTCCCAAAACGTCTGTCTGTAAAAAGCACTTTGGGAATCCGGTAGAAGGCAAACTGTTCCGCCTGTGGGCCGTAAAAATAATCAAAGGCCACTTACCGCCACCGCCTTTCCGCATCCATGAGGACGGCGGTCATCTCTTTTCCTTCCAGTCCTTCAGGATTTTCTTCATGCACAGGCTCACGCACTTTGGCTCCTGCCTGTAAGGGCAGCCATCGCATTCGCTGTATGGCGTCTCTTCTGGACGTATCCTGTAGTAGCAGTTTTCTTCACCGCCCAGATCACAGCCCTTTTTCTTTCCTGACCAAAAATAGCAGTACCTGCAGTCCTTCGGCCTGTCCTCCGAATATTTAACTTCCGACATTTTGGTTCACCTCCTTCACCCGTTTCAGGGCATGAAAAAAGCGACTGTCCGGCGATTCTTGTGAACCGTCAAACAGACGCTATGTAATCTTGATATTCAGTTGTGATGAGGCTCCTTCCTGCCCGAAGAAGCCTCGAAACCCTTAAAACAGGCGCTTTCCGTATCCCCTGATATTTTATTCTTATTATGACACCATCATCTTTGTGGACCGTGGACTTTGATATCCCAAACTTTTTCGCCGTCTGCCTCACCGTCGCGTTATAATCCACAATATAGTTCGCTATCGCGACGGCCCGTTCCTTAATATACTCCTTCATGGGTTGCCCCCTGAGAACGTTTTTTACATCATATTATGTCTCAGGGGGATTTATGCATACGGCAAAGCCCTTCATCCAAACATATCTTGTGTCGTTTCTATAAGAAGTTATTACTTACGCCGCCGCTCCCCGTCTGCGCACCTCAATCTTATGCAGCCAGGATACGAAAATCGGGCAAAGGATAGCGGTTACGATGATAGCCGCCGTAATCTGGGCGGTAGCCGCCTCCGATACGGCCAGCAGGGTGGCATCTGCCGCCGCAACTGCCGCGTGAGTCGCCGCAGCGTTTCCTGCTGTGGTTCCGATGGCTCCGCCCACTTCCGGATGGTCCATCTTTAAGAGACGGTACACAATATAGCCGCCCAGTCCGGTAATCACCGTGCAGCCTACTCCCAGAAGGATTCCGGGGGCTCCGGCGGTAATCAGGTTCATGATGTTCAGTCCCGCTCCCAGGGGGAAGGCGAAGAAGGGAATCAGCATGGTGGCGCCGGGCTCGCAGAATTCCCGGATGTCCTCATCCAGATTTCCCAGGATGCAGCCCACAATTACAGGAACGATGCAGCCTACCAGCATGGACATGGGGATATTGGCTACGCCTGCGGCTCCCAGGGCCAGCATGGTGAAGAAGGGACCGTCGTTGATGGACAGGATAGACACGGCGCCTACATCGGTGGCGTCACCGTACTCACCCGCCAGAGCCGCGTACAGGCCCCCGTTGGAGTTGGAAACCGCTCCTACGATGGCCAGCGTAGAAAGGCCCAGGAAACCCGCCTCTCCAAAAATAGCTCCGCAGAGCAGGCCGATCACAATTCCCAGCCCCACTTTAACCGCAGTAATTACGACACCCTTATAGATGGTAACCCCGGCCCGCTTAAAGTTAATGGTAGTGGCGTTGCAGAAAATAAACACCGCAAGAATCGGCATGGCGCCGGATTTCCACAAATATGTTGTAAAGGTGCCGTCAAACATAGTCCACAGAGTGCCTCCGCAAACAGTGTTGATAATTGCGCCCAGAAGCAGGGGAACTACCATCAGTCCTCCTGGTATCATTTTCACTGTCTTCAAAATCTTCATAACAATTTACCCCCTATGGCGTTTATGATTTCATAAGTCTTAGAATATTGTCCACCGTATAGGCCAGATTCTCCTCGCTGTGGTGTCTGCTGACGGAGAAATCCTCCGGCAGTCGGTTGATGGGGAACACCGCCGTCACGCCCATCTCATAAGCCTGCTCAATCTGGGAATCCTCCGCGCCTCCCACTACGGCGATCACCGGCTTTTTCTGAGTTTTGGCCCTCTGAGCGATTCCGATTACCACTTTGCCCCGAAGGCTCTGGGAGTCCAGCTTCCCCTCTCCTGTAAATATGTAATCCGCATCTTCAATCAGCTGGTCAAATTTCACCGTATCCAGCACTGTCTGAATGCCCATCTGCAGGCGGGAGCCAAAGAATGCGATCATTCCCGCCCCCATGGCTCCGGCGGCCCCTGTACCCGGAATCTGGCTGATATCCTTACCGATGGTCTGGGCAATCACCTGGCTCAGGTTCGCGATTCCTTCGTCCAGCTCCAGCACCATCTTCGCATCTGCCCCTTTCTGCGGGCCGAAAATATATGCTGCTCCTGTCGGACCATACATAGGATTATCAATATCGCACATGGTTACAATCTCAACGGAGCGCAGAACCGGATTGTACCCGGAAAGGTCAATCCGACGGATCTTCTCTGTGGTTCCTCCCGTAGGAACAAACTCTTCCCCCGCTTCATCATAGAACCGGATTCCTGCCGCTGCAGCCGCCCCGCAGCCACCGTCGTTGGTACAGGAGCCTCCAAGCCCCACAATGATTTTCTTTACGCCCTTTTCGGCCGCCGCCACAATCAGCTGTCCGACCCCATAGGTCGTGGTTTTTCTGGGGTCTTTCCGTTTTTCCACCAAAGGAAGTCCGGCGCAGGCCGCCATCTCAATGACCGCAGTCTGTCCCTCGTCAATGAGGCCATAGTAGGATTCCATATCTTCAAAATATGGATTTTTTACCGTAACATGTTCCTTGGTTCCACCCACTGCCGCAATAAAGGCGTCAACGGAACCTTCTCCTCCATCGGCAACAGGTATGGACACCGTTTCGCTTCCGGGAAAATGTTTCTCAACTCCTGTTTTCAAAATCTCACAGATTTGAGAAGAGCTTAACGTCCCTTTAAAGGAGTCGGGAATTAAAACAAATTTCATCCATTTCACCCCCCTCATCACTCTTTTACAATCACTGAAACACCGTCCGGAATCACAGTAACCGTATAATCCTCTTTCTTTACAATCTCCTTAGCCTTCTCCATCGCCTCTTCTACACTGTGAGCAGGAATCATGTGCATATCCTCTACCAGCTGATCGTCGCAGGAGGAAATGAAAATCACGGTGGCTTTCAGCAGAAGTCTGGCAAAAATCTGGGACTGCCACTGGTCAATGATCGTCTCATCAGGTCCACGATCCAGGAATGTCTGCATCATGCGGTTCAAATCCTTCTCGTCCCGGAAGGTCTCATGGAAGGACTTTCCTCCATGACCGTCAGAAGCCTTGGAGAGCATAATGATAACCCCGCCTTCCTTAACCGTGGCCTCTGCCGCCGTCATTCCCTTAACAGACTGATAGATGTTCTGATCCAGCGGATAACCGCCGTTGGTGGAAATTACGATGTCCGCAGGAACCGCATCCACCTGGCACTTGGAGGCAAGGAACTCCCGTCCTGCCCGGTGAGCCAGATCACAGTCGCCCGCTACGGCAAACACAGGATCGTGCTTGGCGTCGATCACTACATTGATGATAAAATCCAATCTGGCCGCCCTTGCCGCGTACAGCATATCGTTATGAATGGGATTTCCTTCAATAACACCGGTTCTGGAGTGGGGATCAGCAATAAAGGCGGAATTGTGATTGTACATTACGGTCGCCCGGCTGGCGACTCCGGGAAGAACACTCTTTCTTCCGCCGGAAAATCCCGCGAAGAAATGGGGCTCGATGAAGCCTTCCGCCACCAAAAGATCTGCTTCCGCTGCCAGGCGGTTGATAATCAGGTCCCCGCCGGAGGGGAGCTTTCCCAGGTAAACCAAATTGTCCTTATCATCGCAGTCGTGAACCACAATATGTTCCTTATTTGTAATCTCGGAACCGAATTTTGCCTCCAGCTCATCCTTCGTGGTCAGACGGTGAAGGCCGGTTGAAATCAGAATCGTGATCTCCGCAGCCGGATTTCCCTTACGGATTTCCGCCAGCAGCAGAGGCATGATAATGTGGCTGGGAACTGGTCTGGTATGGTCCGATGAAATCACTACGATTTTCTTCTTTCCCACTGCCATATCGCAGAGCCTAGGCGTTCCGATTGGATGTTCCAGAGCCTCCTGCACCAGTTCGGATCCGCTCTTCGGCGCCTTGTAGCTGTGAAGCTCTGAGAGCAGGACCCCAGCCAGATGACTCTCCTCGATTTCAGCTTTCAGCGTCTCCTTTCCATAGGGCAGCATAAATTCTTTCATGATCTGATTCCTCCTTTATGTCGTTATTTGCGCAACAGTTTCAGGACGGCGGAAAAGCAGGGGCTGCGTACCCCCGAAGTATGGACATCCCGGCTTTTGTCCGGACTGTGACTGGACAAAAGATGACCATCCCAAACCGTTTTGTTCATTTTTGAAACAGTTTCTCATGAGATATAATTATTTTACAAGGCGCCCCTTTACTTTTCAACCATGCGGCGATATAATTTGTTTAATTTTGAAACTTGGAGGAATTTATGTACAGAAAACCAAGAATTTTAGGAATCGCCCCCTACGAAGGACTTGTCTCACTGATGAATCAGTATGGGAAGCATCGTCAGGACATTCAGCTGACCGTTGTGTACGGCAACCTGGAAGAAGGAGCCGCCATTGCCAAAGAACGGTATATGGATTACGACCTGATCGTTTCCAGGGCAAACACAGCCAGCATGATTGACCGCGCTGTTCCCATCCCGGTTATTGATATTAAAATGGATTATTATGATGTCCTGCGCTGCATCAAAATGGCAGAGCAGACCAAAACCCGCTTCGCAGTGCTGGGATTTCACTCTTTAACCTCCATCGCTCAAAGCCTTTGCAGCCTTTTGAAAATGCCCGTTGATATCTTTTCCATCAGCACCTATTCCGAAGCGGCCGAACTTTTAAACCAGCTGAAAGAAAACGGCTACGAAACCGTCATCTGTGATACGGTTCCCTATAATCACGCCAAGCTGATCGGCATAACCCCGATTCTCTTAACCTCCAGTCTGGAGAGCATCAAAACAGCCATCGACAGCGCCGCCTACTACTACAGCGAATACCGCTCTCTCCACCAGTCCGCCGCCCTGATGCAGCAGCTTTTAAGACGCAGTACGAACAGCTATATGGTCTTAAACGGCCAGGGTTCCTGTCTGTTCGCCTCTATGGACGATGACAAAAAACAGCAGTTCACGAAAATTCTCATGGAAGAATTTTCACACTGCCGTCAGGATATAAACCGTACCTTTTTCATCCGTATGGAAAATCAGCTGTATTCCGTCCATTCTTCCCTGATTTCAGAGGAGGACGACAGCATTATGTTTCAGCTGATCCGGTCTCAGATTCCGCAGGCCTATTCAAAATACGGTTTCTCCATCATGGACCGCTGGCAGGCCGAGGACAGTTTCAAAAACAGCTTTTACAGCAACACAGAGCTGGCCAGAGACATCATCTCCCAGGCCCAGGATATGGCGGACTGCTCCCTCCCTCTGATGATTACCGGAGAAATCGGCACAGGCAAGGACCGTGTAGCCCACATCTATTACGCCAAAAGCTCCCGCTGCAGCGCCCCGCTCTATGTCATTAATTGCGCCTACTTAAATGACAAAAGCTGGACTTTTATTAGCAACCACTATAATTCTCCTTTTACGGACAACGGGAATACCATTTACATTTCCAATATTGACCAGCTTCCTCCTTCCAGGCAGAAGCAGCTTCTTTCTATTCTGCTGGACACCAACGTCCACATACGCAACCGGCTGATTCTTTCCTGCGTACAGCCCGCCGGAGAAAATCTGCCTCACGCGGCGGTAGAATACAGCAACGCCTTGGGATGCATTCTGACCGCCATCACTCCTCTGCGCCAGCAGAAGGAGGATATCGGAGCTTCCGCCAACCTCTATCTCAATGCTCTCAACCGGGATCTGGGAAAACAGGTCGTAGGGTTTGAGGAAAATGCGCTAAAACTATTGGTCAGCTACGACTACCCATACAACCGCACGCAGTTTAAACGGATTCTCAAGGAAGCTGCGCTGCGGACCTCGGAACCTTATATTTCCGAGGAAACCATCCGGCAGATTCTGGAGCAGGAACAGAGTCTTCTAAAAAAAGAACATGGTCCGCGGCAGAAAAGTTCCTGCCCCTCCGGTCATGAAATGGTCCTGAATCTGGACCAGACCTTAGATTCCATGAGCCGGCAAATCGTAGTCCGGACCCTGTCTTTGTGCGGAGGCAACCAGACCATTGCCGCCAAGAAGCTGGGGATCAGCCGCACAACGCTCTGGCGGTATCTGAACCGTTAAAAGGGTTCCTCCGCCTTTCCCAGATAGCGCCATAACGTAGTTCTGCTGATGCCCAGCTGTCTGGCCGCCGCGGCCCGATTCCCATTGTGGGCCGCCACGGCCTGCTGGATTGCCTGACCGATAATTTCCTCCAGGGTGAAATCCATATTCGCCTGGGAAGAAACCGTCTGAACTCCCCGCCGCAGGAAACGCTCCCGTGACAACAGCTCCGCCACCATATTGCTGCGGATGTAGGCAGAGGTAGTCGTAGCCGCCAGGGTTTGAAGAATATGCTTAAACTGGGTATAATTATTGGGCCAGTCGTACTGGCGCAGCATCTCAAGGGCCTTGGGTTCAAATCCTGAAATCTGATTTCCCGTCTCTTCCTTCAGGCTGCTGATATACAGGTTCGCCAAAGAAGGAATTTCATCGGATCTGCTGCGCAGGGAGGGCAGATTCAAAATAATACAGCCAAGACGGCTGCAGAAACGCCGCATCACATCCGGAGCCGGGTCTCCGTCCCTGCAGACGCAGGAGAACAGAAGCCGCACTCTCCTGGACAAACCGGTTTCCTGGATGGCTGCCAGCAGCTTCAAGATACATTCCTCGGTCAAATATTCGATATTCTGAAAATAAATCGTATTTCCCGTAGCGTTTAGAGGTGAGTTGTAATGATTCAGCAAAAAATCCCAGCTTTTTTCATTGACCAGTTCACAGTTAATCAGAACAAAGGGCTTATTGGCCAGGGAACTGTTTAAATACAGGAAACGCGCGATCTGTTCCTTTCCTGTTCCCGGCTCCCCTTTAATCATTACCGGCTGGCGGGAAGACGCCAGAGTCCGGACTTCATTATACATATTTCCCATCGCTCCGCTGAGGCTGTAAAAGCTGTTCATAAACAGGTACTCGCACTCTCCCTTATTCATAAATCGAATACCGTTCCACTGAGAGTGAAGGGGAATCTTCGAGGGCATGCAGTAAAACAGATTGTAGCGCTCCGTATTAATCAGAAGAGGCTGGGCCGTAATCAGATACAGCTGCGTCCGTTCCGTATAGTAAAATTTCATGGAACCGCCGGACGGGATCTCTTTTAAATGGGCCCGCAAGGCTTCGGTCAGGCCCACGGAAGGGTCCGCGGGACTGCTGTAAAAAATCTCCCCGTTCATATTCAGAACCACTACCCGTCCGCTCTGGTCCTGAGTAATACTGCGCAAAAAGAGGTTCTCCTGACGCAGATGCCCGAACCAGGTGCTGATGTCGATGGCCTGATTAATAGCGCTGTGAAGACTCTCCACTCCGGAAGTAATCAAAAAGGCATCCAGTTCCAGCTTCCGGGCAATGGTATGGGTAATCATATCGCAGACCACCATCCGGCAGCCGTCCTCTTTCAGCCGCTTCAATACGCTTTCCGCCTCGTCTGCCCCGTGTATGGTCAAAATGTCCAAATGATAGCCCAGCAGATCGCAAAGAATATGGGCGGATTCCGTTATATTAGGAAAGCCTACAATAGCATACCGGCTGGAATAATTTTCCGCCAGCTTCATGGCGCTGAGCACATCATACACCGACAGCTGAATCTCCACCACAGGCACATCCGTCACCTCACGGATTAGGGCGGCGGTTCCTCCCCTGGAAATAATGCAGTCATAGGAATTGGGGGCCATTCTCTGGACAATTGCCACTCCCACTTCCAGGTCGCCGGTAAATACATCCAGCTGAATATTGGGGTAATCCTGAGACGCCCGGTCCATCACAGTATGCATGCCTTCATATGGGGCAATTCCTAAAATCCGGATTTTTGTTTCTACCATCGTCCATTCCTCCTGTCATCATTTCTATCAGAAAGTACCAAAAGATTTTTTTCGCTAGTTCCATTCTGAAACGCTTTGTCTGCATTCTTGCCACTTTTTTCATCTATGTTTAAAAATGTAACATATTTATATCTTTTTTTCAATGCGAAAACACAAAAAATCAGGCATAATAGAGACAAATCTTAAAAGAAATAAACAAATATCCCCCGTCAGATGTCTGATGCGGGAAAAATAATGGGGGGAGAACAATATGGTCCTTCTTTTAATCATTGCAGACGACTTTACCGGTGCGCTGGATACAGGGGTACAGTTTACCGCCCGGGGAATTCAGACACAGGTAGTGGTAAATCCGGATGTGGATTTTGCCGCTCATGACACAACCGTGCTGGTAGTAGATACGGAAACCCGTCATCTTCCGGCCGAACAAGCCTATAAAATTGTATCTCGTCTTACCGACAGGGCCCGTCAGTCCGGTGTGCGCTATATCTATAAAAAAACAGATTCCGCGCTTCGGGGCAACATCGGCGCGGAGCTGTCTGCGGCGCTTAAAGCAAGCGGAGAAAAGCAGCTGTTTTTCGTTCCGGCCTTTCCTCAAATCGGCCGGGTAACCAAAGAGGGAATTCACTACATCAGCCAGGTTCCCGTAGCGGAAAGTCCCTTCGGCCAGGATCCCTTTGAGCCGGTCCGCTACTCTGAAGTTACAGAACTGATTGCCTCCCAATGTGACCTTCCCGCTGTTAGTCTCCCGGCTCTGTCTGGCCAGGAATCCATTCCGGAGGACAAACAGATTCTGGTCTTTGACGCGGAGAGTACCGATGATCTTTACTCTACCGGCCGTCAGCTGGCATCCCAGGGCCGCCTGGGCGTTCTGGCTGGCTGCGCTGGTTTTGCGGCTGTGCTTCCGGAGATTCTCGGAATCGATTCCGGACACCCCGTATCAGTTCCCAAGCTTGACCCCCGTCTTCTGGTCATCTGCGGCAGCGTTAATCCTATTACCACCGCTCAGCTGGACTATGCGGAGCAGAGGGGTTTTCGGCGGCTGCGTTTGACCCCCGAGCAGAAGCTGGAGCCGAACTACTGGCAGACCCAGGAGGCCCGGGATCTTCTTGTCTCCATCGAGGAAATGCTGGCCGAAAATTCCCGCTGCATCATTGAGACCAACGATGAAGGCGGAAACCAGCCTACTGCCGATTACGCGTCCGCTCTGGGAATTGACCTGGATACCCTCCGGGTGCGCATCGCGGGAAGCCTGGGTCAGCTGGTAAAAGGAATCTTTTCCAGCCCCTCCCTGGGAACTATTTTAATGACCGGCGGAGATACCCTGCTGCAGTGCATGAACTGCCTGGGCGTTAATCAACTGGAACCCATCTGCGAGATGGAAAAAGGCATTGTGCTGGCCCGCTTTACCTGCAATGGCCACACCCGTCACATCATTACCAAATCCGGAGGCTTCGGTCAGGAGAGCCTTATGACTGACCTGGCAGAGCGGATTGCGAATCCTGTATCTTAAAAACACTATTTATATATTGAGGAGGAAACCATATGTCATATCCAAAGCTTCCCGGACTTACCTGGGACGGAACCATCTATGAAAATGAGGAAATGGGTGATTTGGAAGCCTTGATCCCCAACGGCGGCTTTCCCACAGCCCACGGCCCCGCTATGGTGGAACTGCCTGACGGCTCCCTGCTCTGCTGCTGGTTTGCCGGTACCTACGAGGGTGATGCCGATGTTCATATTGTCTGCTCCCGTCTTCCCAAAGGGGCCGCAGCCTGGAGCCAGCCGGTGGACATTTCCGGAGACCCTAAGCGCAGCGAGCAGAATCCCTCTCTGTTTAATGGTCCCGACGGCGCCGTTTGGGCCATGTACACCGCTCAGCTGGACCGCCAGGAAGGCAAATCCAACATGCAGTTCACCTCTGTGGTCCGCTGCCAGAAGAGCACCGACGGCGGTTTAACCTGGGGCCCCTACGAAACCATGTTCCCTGAGGAGGGCACCTTCTGCCGTCAGCCTATCCAGGTTCTTTCCAACGGGCGCTGGATTTTCTCCAACTGGATCTGCACGGACTCTCCCGACGGACTGTCCGGAGACCCCACCGCTTTCCGCATTTCCGATGACCAGGGAAAAACCTGGCGCACCGTGATGATGCCAAAGAGCAACGGCCATGTACATGCCAATGTCGTGGAGCTGGAGCCCGGACATCTGGCTGCCTTCATGCGCAACCGGGAAGCATACCGCATCCACAGAAGCGAGTCCTTTGACTACGGCGAAACCTGGAGCGAGCCCAAGCCCACTCCCCTGCCCAACAACAATTCCAGCATCAGCGCCATCAAGCTGGCAAGCGGCAGACTGGCCATCGCCTACAATCCCACCTGTACTCCGGATCCTCAGCCCGGAAAGGCTGCCTGGCCGGGACTGCGCTGCCCCGTAGCCGTAGCACTTTCTGAGGACGGCGGCCTGACCTTCCCCATCATCCGCTGGATGGAGAGAGGTGAAGGATACATCGGTGATGAGAACAAGACCAACAACAAGCAGTACGAGTATCCCTTCATCATGCAGACTAAGGACGGCTATATCCACCTGGCCTACGCCGCCAGAACCCGTCAGGGCGTTAAGTATGTGCGTTTTACCGAGGCGGATATCCTGGGAGAAAAGAGAGAGCGCGTAGGGCTTTACGACCCAACCGCCGCCAAGTTCCGCTAAAAAGGAATCCCTTGTCCGTTCTGAACCATCAACCAATCATAACAGTATTAAGGAGGCGTTTTTCATGCTTACAAGTTATAACCTGAAAATGCCCCACGCAGTTTATGGCGGAGAGAACGCCATTGACAACATCACCGCCATTTTAAAGGCAAATGGCGTAAAGCGTGTGGCAATGTTTACCGATAAAGGAATCGAGGCTGCCGGCCTGTTTACCCTCTCCGAGGAGGCGGTAAAGGCAGCAGGAGCTGATTACTATGTGCTGGACGATCTTCCCGCTGAGCCCAGCTACATGGCGGTACAGAAGCTGGTGGACGAGTTCAAGGCCAGCGGAGCCGACATGATTGTGGCCTGCGGAGGCGGAAGCGTTATGGATGCGGCCAAGTTGGCAAGCGTTCTGGTGACCGATGAATACGGCGTGAAAGAGCTTTTGGACACTCCCGGACGGGCGAAGAAATGCGTTCCCATTATTCTGATCCCCACCACTGCAGGCACTGGTGCTGAGGTTACCCCCAACGCAATTGTAGCCGTTCCCGAAAAAGAGCTGAAGGTAGGTATTGTCAACGAAAACATGATTGCAGACTACGTGATTCTGGACGCCCGCATGATCAAGAACCTGCCCAGAAAGATTGCGGCTGCCACCGGCGTAGACGCCCTGGCCCACTGCATCGAGTGCTTTACCAGCAACAAGGCCAACCCCTTCAGCGACCTGTACGCTTTGGAGGGCCTGGATTTAATCTTAAACAACATTGAAAAGGCCTGCGACGACCCCGAGGCCATGACGGAGAAAAACCGGATGCAGATTGCCGCCTACTACGGCGGACTGGCGATCACCGCCAGCGGCACTACAGCGGTACACGCTTTAAGCTACCCCTTAGGCGGCAAGTACCACATCGCCCACGGTGTCTCCAACGCCATTCTGCTGGCTCCCGTTATGCGGTTCAATGAGCCCGCGTGCCAGGAGCGCTTCGCAATCGCTTATGACCGCTGCTGCCACGACGAGGTAAAGACCTGCAAGACCACCGCTGAGAAATCCGCCTGGATCATTAATCGTCTGGAGGAGATCGTCAAACATCTGGACATTCCCACCAGCTTAAAGGAATTCGGCGTTCCCGAAAGCGACCTGGAGGGGCTGGTGGAAGCCGGCATGCAGGTACAGCGTCTGCTGGTTAATAATCCACGTCCCGTAACTCCGGAGGATGCAAGAGCTCTGTATAAAGAGGTTCTGTAAAGACACCTTTCACTATAATAAATAAACAGGAGGTTTCCCATGAAAGCAATCGAATTAAAAGGTATTATCCCGCCAATTATCACCCCCATGAACGAGGATGAGAGCATCAACGTAGCTGAGCTGCGCCGCCAGGTAGACCGGTTAATCGAGGGCGGAGTTCACGCTCTGTTCCCCTTCGGAACCAACGGCGAGGGCTACATTTTGACCGCTGAAGAGAAGAAGCTGGTTCTGGAAACCGTAATCGACCAGGTAAACGGACGCGTACCCGTATACGCCGGAACCGGATGCATCTCCACCAAGGAAACCATCGCTCAGAGCAAGATGGCCCAGGCTGCAGGAGCAGACGTGCTTTCCATCATCACCCCCAGCTTCGCGGCTGCCAGCCAGAACGAGCTGTATGAGCACTACAAGGCGGTAGCCGAGGCCGTTGACATGCCGATCGTGCTCTACAACATTCCCGCCCGTACCGGCAATGCCCTGGCTCCCGCTACCGTTGCCCGTCTGGCTCAGATTGACAACATCGTAGGTGCCAAGGATTCCAGCGGAAACTTCACCAACATCCTGGGTTACATCGATGCCGGCAACACCAAGAAGAACGGCAAGTTCTATACCCTGTCCGGAAATGACCAGCTGATTATCTGGACCCTGCTTGCAGGCGGCACCGGCGGAATCGCAGGCTGCGCCAACGTATATCCCCACACCATGGCATCCATCTACAACCTGTACGCTGAAGGCAAGATCGAGGAAGCAAAGGCAGCCAATGCCAGCATCGCAAGCTTCCGCGCCTGCTTCAAGTACGGCAACCCCAACACCATCGTAAAGACCGCCGTTCGTCTCTTAGGCTACGAGGTAGGTCCCTGCCGCGCGCCCTTCAATCAGGTACCTGAGGAAGGAATTGAAGCTCTGAAGAAAGTTCTGGCTGAGAACAAAGCCAAGGGCATGAACTAAAGGAAGGAAGTATACTCCATGAATGAAAAGCCGATTGTTGGCATCACCATGGGCGATCCTGCGGGAAACGGGCCTGAGATTACCGTCAAAGCCCTCTCCCACACCGATCTCTACGACCGCTGCCGCCCTCTTGTGGTAGGCGATGCCAAGATGATTGAACAGGCAGCCCGTTTTGTAGGACGCCCAGATATTCAAATTCACCGCTGTGAAAAGGTAGCCGACGCCATCTTTACACCGGGTACCATCGATGTGCTCCACATGGAGCTGATCGCCGACGTAGAGAAATTCCCCATCGGACAGGTCAGCATCGAAGGCGGAAACGCTGCGTTCCAGTGCGTAAAAAGAGTTATTGAACTGGCTTTGGCCGGCGAGGTGGACGCCACCTGTACCAACGCCCTGAATAAAGAGGCCATGAACAAGGCCCTGGAATACTACCATGGTGAAAAATCCGATGGCTATACCCATTTCGACGGCCACACGGAGATTTACGCCACCTATACTAATACGAAAAAATACACCATGATGCTGGCTCACCACGATCTGAGAGTAGTTCATGTTTCCACCCACGTTTCCCTGCGGGAGGCCTGCGACCGGGTGAAGAAAGCCCGCGTTCTGGAGGTCATCGAGATTGCCAATAAGGCCTGCCGTGACATGGGAATCGAGAATCCCAAGGTTGCTGTAGCGGGACTGAATCCTCACTGCGGAGAGAACGGGCTTTTTGGCACAGAGGAGATCCAGGAGATACGCCCTGCCATCGAGGCCGCCAAAGCCGAGGGAATCAATGCCATCGGCCCCATTCCTCCGGACAGCGTCTTCTCCGAGGCCCTTGGAGGCTGGTACGATATCGTGGTGTGCATGTACCACGATCAGGGGCACATTCCGCTGAAAACCGTCGGATTTGTCTATGATCGCGAGAAACAGGCCTGGAAGGCTGTGGAGGGCGTCAACGTAACCCTGGGCCTTCCCATCATCCGCACCAGCGTGGATCATGGAACCGGGTTCGCCCTGGCCGGCAAAGGCACCAGCAATGAGCTGAGCCTGGTCAACGCCATCGACTATGCCATCCGCATGGCTAAAGGGCGCAACGCATAAGGCAAATACTTTTTAAGTTTAAGGGGCTGTGAAGCTGCATGAGTTTCACAGCTTTTTTATTCTAATTTGGGTTTTATTCCGAGTGTGTTCTAATCTGAAACCATTTTATCAAACTTTCTAATTGATGTTTTAAAATGGAACGCTATCAACGCTTTGTTTTTCATCTTTTTTAATACTGTTTCTAAATAGAACGCATATACTTTGTTCTTTCCTTGCTGATGAATACAGCAGATTTTATAATAAACATAAATTAAGGCTGAACCGAATTGTGCAACATGTAATCATCTGTACACGGAAGGCCAGGAAAGGTAGGAAAAAATGATATGACAACCCAAATGATTATCGCACTTGGAATCACTATTTTCATGATTGTCCTGATCATGATCGACAAGCTGCCATTCGGATCTGTGCCTCTGTTGGCCTGTCTTCTGCTTGTCATCTTTGGTATCGCGGACATCAAGGCTGCATTTGCCGGATTTTCCAACTCTACCATCGTAATGCTGGCTGAGTTCATGGCAATCATCGCAGCGCTTCAGAAGACCAGCTTCATAGCGGCTTTCAAGCGAACCATGTTCAACATGGCGGACAAAGGAGGATTTAAAGCTTTCCTTCTGTTGATTCTGATTGTAATGTTAGGCTGCAGCCTTTTCGGTACCGGTTCTACCGCCTACTATGTAATGGTAATTGGACTGCTGTCCACTCTGCCTTACACCAAAAAGCTGCCTCCTTCCAAGGTGGTTATGACCGCCGGATTTGCTGCCAACCATCCCCTGCTTCCTTTCAACACCGCTCTTCAGTACGGAATCGTAATCGCTGTTCTGGGAAGCGCCGGTATTGCAGCTGAGGTTCCCGTAGCAAAATTCGCTATTGTAAACTTCTTCCTGTCCATGGGCTTTTTGCTCAACTGCGTAATTCAGTATAAGATTTTACCTGACCACGATATTAAGGCCACCGAGGACGCTAAGCAGGTACAGGCTTCTACTGAAAGCTCCTCTCTTACCAAGAATCAGGAATACATTACATACGTTGTATTTGTAATTGCTGTAATCGGCATGCTGCTCCAGAGCTATATCGGCGACGCCGGATATGCCATCGCCGGTCTGTCCGTAGCGGTTATCCTGATCAGCGGCGTTATGGATTTCAATGAGATTCGTAATTCCATCAGCGCCCCCATCATCCTGATGTCTGCCGGCGTGATCGGCGTAGCGGATGCCCTTGGCGCAACCGGACTGACCGACCTGGTAGGTTCTACCGTAGCCGGAATGCTGGGTACCAGCGTAAACCCCTTCGTTTTGATTCTGGTATTCTGTATCCTGACCAGCGTACTTGCAACTCTGACCGGTTCCACCATCGGAACGGTTTACATCTTCGCTCCTCTGGCCATTGCCACCTGCTCCAACATGGGACTGGATCCCACCGCTGCAGCCTGCGCAATCGTTATTTCCGGATGGTGCGGACACTTCCTTCCCATCGACGGCATGCCCGCTATGGTAATGGGCGTCGGAAACTACAGTATTTGGGAGTTCTGTAAATTTACAGTTCCCCAGTACTTCATCCGTCTGTTATTCTTAACAGCCGGAGCACTGATCATGTTCCCGATGTAAAATTTAAGGTAACGTAAAAAATAGTCCCCCTGGTACAGACCCCTGTACATTTCATCATCACGTCCGCCTGGCAGGATATTCCCTTTACCTGGCGGACGTGGTATAATATGAGCACTTGGCGAGGTCTTTCACGAGCCTAGTGCGAGTCATACCCGGCCGCTTAGCGAGGTATCTCACGAGCTTAGCGGACACGGTATCATATAGCACTAAACACAATTTCAAGGAAAAGAGGTAAAAACTATGAGCTGCAAATTTGAACTGGAACACATCGGCATCAATCAGGCAAACGCGGAGGAAGCCGCAAAGCTGGCTGACCTGTTAAGCGCTATGTTTAACTTAACTCCCAAGCACGGCAACAAATCCGAATTCGCAGGCCCCTACTTCGAATGCATGAAGACTCCCTTCCTGGGAACCAACGGTCACATTGCCATGAGAACTCCTGATTTGACCGCCGCTGTGGAGGAGCTGAAGGGAAAAGGCTACACCTTCAACATGGATACCGCCGCTTACAACGAGGACGGAACCATTAAGAATGTTTATCTGGACGGAGAGTTTGGCGGATTTGCCATCCATATTATGCAGAAGTAATTGTTCCTGTCAATCAAGGGACCGCCGGTTCGGACCGGCTTCCCGCCCCAAACACGATAAAAGGAAACATTCCAGTGGGATTTTGGACTTTTCAGCCCAAGCTCTGCTGGATTGTTTCCTTTTTGCAAGGATAATTCATTATGGACAGTTTTTTTGTCGCATTTAACGCAGTTGTACCTTTCTTTATCTATTTTGCCTTCGGCTATGGCATCCGGATGACCGGGCTGGTTGACAAACCCTTCCTGGTACGGCTGAACCAGATGATTTTTAAGGTTTTCTTTCCCGTCATGATGTTCAACAACATCTACCGCATTGACGCCGGCACTTTAGTAAATCCTTTGCTTGTGGGCGTCAACATTCTCTGTGTTTTCGCCGTAATCGGCTGTGCCATGTTGGTGGTTCCCAGGCTTGTAAAAGAAAATTCCAGACGGGGCGTAATCGTCCAGGCAATCTACCGGGGCAACTGCGCCCTCTTTGCCATTCCTCTGGCAGAAAATGTATTCGGCCCGGAAGGCGGCAGTCTTGCTTCTGTCAGCCTTTCCTTTATTATTCCCATTTACAATGTTATGGCCGTTTTAATCCTGGAATATTTCCGGGGCGGAAAACCAAGCCTGCCCCAGCTGCTGGTCAAAATGATTACCAATCCCATGATTATGGGCTCTGCTGTGGGCGCCGTATTCCTTTTTCTAGGAATCAAGCTGCCTCAGTGCGTTGAAAAACCCGTCAGCGAATACGCGGCCCTCTGCACACCTCTGGCCTGCTTCGTTATGGGCGGGACCCTCCAGTTCGCCTCCGTACGCAGGGACTTAAAATATCTGATTCCCACTTTGACCGCCAAGCTTATGGTGATTCCCATGTTTATGGTGCTGCTTTCCGTTGCCCTGGATTTTAAACCGGTGGAATGTTTCGTCCTGTTCACCCAGTTTGCCACGCCGGTAGCTGCGGCTTCCTATCCCATGGCTCAGAACATGGGCGGAGACGGGGACCTGGCCAACGAAATGGTGGTTGTAAGCTCCGCTTCCTGCGTATTTACCATGTTCTTCTGGATTTTTATCACCAGATATCTGGGGATCATCTAAGCCTTCATCTGACGGCAGTTCCACGGGACCCGCCGTCTCCATCCGGGTCCGCTTCCTCCACATTTACATAAATGTCCTGACTCTGGGCCGCGTCTCCCCAGAAAATCCCCTGGTCCACCGGGCAGTCCCCATAGTCCCTCCCATGGGCCAGCTTGATGTAATAATCGTCAATATGCAGGTTGTTGGTGGGGTCCAGGCCATACCACCCATTTTCTCCGTAAACCTCTACCCAGGCGTGGGTATAGCCTTCCCCAATCATAAGACCGTTGACATACCTGGCCGGGATTCCCATATAACGAAGAACCGCCGTCATAATATGGGCGTAGTCCTGGCACACTCCCGTTCCCAGCGCCAGGGCCTGGGCGGCGGTGGTCCGGATATGGGGTGAAGGGGCGTCCGGTCCCCTGACCCGTTGTCAATTTGTGCGGTACCGCGAATCCGGTAACGGAAAAAATCGTGGGGCCGTCCGCAGCAGCCGGTAAGCTTCCGGTTGCCAAAACCGTCCCTTATCTCCCGCAGGTAATCCGCCGGCTCCACCCTGCATTCCTCCAGACGTATTTTCTGCCGCAAAGAATCTCCGGGGACGCAGCGCAGGGCAAAATAGTGCCGGTTCACCGGAGAAGAAAATTTCAGTTCCATTCGGTATTCAAATCTTAGTGTTTTCATCTTACTTGCAGAATGCCTTTAAAGGAAAAGTCCCCCCAGGCATCCCAGCGCCTCCTGACGATCCTTCGCCTGTTCCATTCCCCGGGTAATCAGCTGCCCCAGGCGGGCCAGGTTTTCTTCATTGTAACTTAGGTTAATCCGGCCAAGCCGGTTGGTCAGCTTCCGGTATTCCTTTTCCAGATCCTTCTTATGATAATCCAGACGGATACAGAGGTCAAGACGTTCCACATATTTTCCGCATTTTAAGAGGTTCCGGCAGTCCTCATCCTCTACATAATCGTCCGCGCAGCCCCAGAATGCCAGAAGGTAATCCAGCACCTGCTGCAGCTCCAGCAGGGGAGCGGTGGTCTTGCTGCAGGCCTCCAGCGTATTCAGCGCTAGCTGGATATAGGACAATACATTGCTGCTCAGCTCTTCCCGCAGAACCACGCCGTTGTCATAGGCCCTTTTCATGCTTAAAATCACGGAATCCGGATTTTCTTCATCAAAAAGGTAGGAACCGACAAACTGGCGGTTGGAGGTATAAATATTGGGGATCCCCAGTTTCTTACAATACTCCACATAAACGCTCTCCGGCGCCTCGATCATTTCATCAAAAATATGGAAAAATACCCGTATGGTGGTATATACCCGCTCCGTGTATCTTCCAAGCCAATATAAATGGTCCGCGTTTTCTACCGAGATAATACCCATGTGTCTTTAAATCCTCCTCCCTGAGATGAATTCACTACAAATGAATCGGCATTTCTGGAAAACCGGGTCAGGCCGCTGGCCCAGACTCTGGTTTCCGTTCCCGACAGGACGAAGACCCGCAGGTCCGCCTTCCGGGACACGGTTTCGTCTCCCTCCATCACATCCATATCCTGGAAATCAATGACTTCCTGAGCGATGAATCGCCTGGGCTCCCGTTTTACCAGCTCCTTCAGCTCCCGGAGCTTTTCTTTGCTTAGACTGTTTCCGAATACCACGCCGTAGCCGCCGGCTTCCGCCACATCCTTTACCACCAGCTGTCCCAGATGGTCCAGGACATATTTCCGGTCTTCCTCGTAGAAAGGCAGGTAGGTAGGCGCGTTTTTCAAAATCGGCTCCTGCTTCAGATAATACCGAATCATCTTCGGCACAAAATAGTAGATGCCCTTGTCGTCCGCCACCCCGTTGCCCGGCGCGTTGACAATGGCTACATTTCCGCTCCGGTAGACGTCCATCAGGTTCGGAATGCCAATCAGAGATTCCGGCAGAAAGGTCATAGGATCCAGATATTCGTCGGAAATCCTCCGGTAGACCACCCCTACCCGTTTCTTTTTGTCCCGCTAATCCCGGTAATACAGGTAATTGTCCTCTACAAACAGATCGGCGCAGGTGGCCAGCTCGCAGCCTGTCCGCTCCGCCAGATAGGAGTGCTCAAAATAGGCCGTATTGTATCGCCCCGGTGTCATAATCACCGGGATTCCCCCGGTATTAACCCATTCCATGGTTTCCTTCAGCATGGAGGCGTAATTCCGGTTGTCGATGATGGCTGACCTGCTGAAGGTGGAAGGAGATACCCGCCTGCAGATTTCTCTGGCAATCAGCGGGTAAGATGCCCCGGAAGGGATTCTCAGATTATCCTCCAGGATGTACCATAGTCCTTCCCCAAAACCAGGTCAATACCGGAGATATGGCTGTAAATTCCTTTGGGCGGGCATACTCCCTCGCACTCCGGCAGATACCCGGAGGAAATAAACACAAAGTCCTCGGGAATCACGCCGTCCTTTATGATTTTCTTGTCCCCGTACACATCCCTTAAAAACAGGTTCAGGGCATCCACCCGCTGAATCAGCCCTTTTTCCAGCTTCTGTCAACCTTTTTGCGGCGCGTTCCGTCCGGAACTGCGTTTCTGTCCTACCGCATTTTCCCGATCAATGCCGCAGCCGCTTTCACCGCCTGGCTGTCTCCGCTTTTCTTTGGCTTCCGTTCATCTGCCGCTCCTGACCCCTTTCAATCTCCGCCTCTACCAGCAGATGGTCTCACCCGGCTCCACAATCACGCGGCCCTCCGCCTGAAACTTCTCCGCCGCGGCCCGGTCGAAGAGGGCTCCCGGCATCATATGGACCGGAACCGAGTGGGCCGCGCCAATCACGGCCGCGCACCGGGAGGCCTCCTCCGGCCCCATGTTGTACACACCGTCAATGGGCAGGAATGCGTAATCCAGCCGTTCTCCAGACAGTTCCTGCTCCATAGCCTCCGTCCGGGAGGTATCGCAGGCGAAGTAAAGCTTCTTTCCTTCCATCTCCACCACAAAACCCACGCACTGATCTTTAGGGTGATTTTGGTTGTAGGCCTGTGTTCCCTTGATTTTGACGCCGCAGGCCCGGATTTCCTGATAAACGCCGTCTTTCAGAACGTCCCCTGCCCGGAGGATTTTCCCGTCCTCCTTCCGCTTTACCAGCTCCACCGCATTGTGGTCGTGATGCTCGTGAGATACCAGCACCAGGTCCGCCGGCCGGTCGTATCCCTCCCCTGCGTAGGGGTCGATGTAAATCACACTGCCCTCCGATGTGGTCAAACGAAAACTTCCGTGTCCCTGATACAAAATTTCTGCCATATGAATCCTCCTCTCAGCGCCTCTGTCCCAAAGGCTCAATACGTTTCGTTCTTTCAGTATATCATTCGTTCTTTTTGGGGTCTACCGTATTATGCTTTTATCCCTGGTTTTTCTTGCCGTATCATGGACAGAATGATATGATAAATGTAACAGTTCCGGGCAGCGGTTGAAAAAGAGGAATTGCAGCAGATAAAAGGAGGAACCCCATGACGGAGTTAGAGCAGGTGAGGAGTCAGATGACAGCCCCTCAGGCCGATGAAGAACTTTTAAAACAGTACCCGGTCAAACGCCAGGAAAATATCAGGATCCAGTGGAAAAAGCTGGGGATCAGGGAATCGCTCCCAATGACTTTATCTTAAGGGGCCGTCTCTACAATCAATGGTACGTGGGCTCCGACAATCCCAGGAACATCTATATCTCCCCGGTATTTGCCTCTCCGGAGGACCTGAAGGGCCTTCCTCCCTTTACGATCATCGCCGGCGGAGAAGATTTCCTCTGCCCGGACGCCCTGGCTTTCGCCTCTCTTCTGATGGAAGCCGGCGTCACAGTGACAGTAAAGAAGGTAACCGCTGCCCAGCACGGTTTTCTGGTGAGGAGAACCGAAGGGCATACGGAGGGGGACCGGGTGCTGTTTGGGACATTAAAAGGATACTTTGCCCTTTAGCATGAAATATGGAGGAAGAAAAATGCAAGCACCCGCAGGGCATTGGCGCAGCCCCGTAACCGCAACATTAATGCTCATCCTTCTGATTGCGGTTACAAGCGCCATAATCACATTCAATGTAAACCGAAGAGAGGAAAATGCCAGCTTCCAACGTCTCGCCAGCGAGGCGGAGGAATTTGCCAGCCTTCTGGAACTGAACATGGACTCTGACCGCCGTCAGCTTGAACTGATCGCCGCCTTGGCAAACGACTATATCGCCCTTGATACCAGCAAACTGCAGGCATTTCTCGACCAATACCCTGGCAACGGTAACTTCTTTTCCCGGATTGAAATACTGCTTCCCGGCGATCTTGTACTCTCCGCAAATGGAAAGGTAACCAACGCAGAAGGGCAGCTTTCCTTCGAAAAGGAAGCCGGTCTGGGCGCCCATATCTCAGACCGGGAGCGGGACCTGAACAGCGAAAATTATGTGGTGCGTCATTTTGTCCCGGTATCCTGCAGCGGCGAGATCCTAGCTATGCTGTACGGTGTAATTGACATCGGAACTCTTGGGGAGGAACTGCCCTATACGCCATACGGCGGAAGCGCCGCCGTCTATTTGATTGACGGCGCCACCGGGGATTTTCTCATAGATACCTGGCATCCTGAGCCTGGCAATATATGGGAGTCCGGCTCCCGCCCCATGGCCCATGGCTATAATGATGTCCAGCTTCGCCGGGGACTAATCGAAGGCGAATCCAACTATGTAGTCTTTCTCTCAAACACGACCAACGACTACCTTTATTTCTACTACATGCCCATTTCAATTAATCAGTGGAGAGTAGCGCTGAGCGTACCGGAGGAAGTGGTCTTTGCCGATGCCAGAAGCGTACGGTCCATGCTGAATGTTATGCTCATCCTGGAAACAATCGGCTTCCTGTTCTACCTATCCTGGCTCATCCGCTATGTACGCCGCGAAACCGGAGAAAAGCAGCGCCAGCTGGACGCCCTTAATTATATCTACGACGTTGAAAAGCTTCTCTTTAACGCCCATGTGCATCGCGAAAATATACCGCAGGCTTTGGAAATCATAGCAAAAATGCTTCCGGCTAAGAGAGTTTCTTTTACAATGTTAAGGGGCAAAGAAACGACCGCTAATTACGTATGGGAAGAGGGCGCCGCAGTATCTTCCAAGTCATCCGGAGAGCCGGAAGGAATGAGCGATCTTACGTCTATACCTATAGAAGACGCCGACGGAGCAGTCTGCGCAATCCTGTCCGCCGGAGGCCTTGGAAGGCCGTCCGCATGTGCCGCTATGCTTAAAAGCGTTGAATTCAGCTTCGCAATGCTCTGCAGCAACGCCCGCTCTTATTGGGATATGAAACAGCTGGGAGAAAACGACGTACTCACCGGGCTTTACAACCGCAATCGCTACGAAATTGACCTTCCCAATCTGGTCAATGGCTGCAGGGAAAATCTCTGCTGCATCTTCGTAGACGTCAACGGTCTCCACGAGCTCAACAATTCCCAGGGACACGAAGCCGGAGATCACATGCTCCGCTCAGTAGCAGATAAGATCCGCTCCTGTTTCGATACCCTCTATGCCTACCGCGTAGGCGGCGATGAGTTCGTCATTTTTGTATGCGACAAACCGGAAACAGAAACCCGGCAGCGCATCCTGGAAATGGAGGATATACTGAAAGGCAAAGGATATTTCGTGTCAGCCGGATACGCCTGGGCATCGGTTCCCATAAAAGATGTTGAAATGCTTATCAAAGATGCCGAAAAAAAGATGTACTTGCAAAAGCAGGAGTACTATCGCAACCCTGTCAACAACCGGAGGGCGCGGTAGGCCGTCTCGACGCTCTGTTATACTTTAAACACCATATTCAGGCCCATACACCACAAGGGCAGCGCCGCCATGGATAAAATCGTTGTAAATACCACGCACTGAGTGGCAAACGCCTCATCCCCATGGTATTTGGCAGCCAGGATCGCTGTCGTGCTGCCCGCCGGCATTGCCGCCAAAACCACGGACAGCCCAGCCGCAACAGCCTCCACATGAAACAGCATACACCCCAGCATAACCAAAAGCGGAATGAAAAGCAGCCGAATAGCCGCAAAAACAACGGTGAGCCGGGATACCATATGTTTGAATCCCGCATCTGCCAGAATCGTCCCGATAAACATCATGGTGATAGCCGTGGTACAGCCGCCTAAGGAGCTGATACTCCTGTCCAAAAATTCCGGCAGCTGCAGTTGGGTAATCATAAGAACAATCCCAATCTCCACAGCAATAATACACGGATGGCGCAGGACCTTCTTGAATACTTCTCTTCGGTTGGGAGACTCTGTAAAGTAGGATACGCCTGCAGACCACATGACGATTCTCTGAGGGATCAAATAAATGGAGGCGTACAAAAGCCCCAGAGAGCCGTAAATTCCCTCTGCAACGGGATTTCCCAAAAAGCCGGCATTGGAGCACACCGTTCCGTACTGGAGGATCATCCGCTTTTCCTTTGGCACTTTCCGGTAGCAGATGCTGCTGATTCCGGTGCAGAAGATCTGAAGTACCAGCGATACCGCCAGCACCTGAATGCCGGAAATCAGTATTTCCCTGCTGAGGGAAATCTGAAAAGCCGCAATAATATTGCAGGGCAGAATGATATCGATGATCAGATCCGTCAGCACGTCTCTCCCTGCCTTCGTGATAATTTCCCTCTTTCTCAGGAAGAAACCCACTCCCATGAGCGCGAACATCATCAGCTGTAAGTTTAAAAGTCCCTGCAGTTCCATCTTTTGTCCTCTCCTCAACCGTTCCGATTCCATTTTATCGTTTTCTATCATAATACCTGAAAAGAAAAATCGCAATATTTTCCCTCCAGCAGCCCCATTTCTTTTTTTTGCTTACTCCATCATCTTTTGTTATCGGGCAAATAAAAAAGCTGCAAACTGCATTTTGGGGTTGCAACTGGGAGCAGATGATTCTACAATAAGACGTAACAGTTCCGTCCGGGCAAAAAGATACCGCCGTCCCGAACAGTTCCGATAAGACTGAATAACCATCCCCAACAAAGAGGAGGACTTTGACGTGTTGATTACCCATTACGCAGTAGCACAAAGGCAGGGACAACGCCAATACCAGGATGCCCTGCTTCATGGAACATACCCCTATCTTCCTGTGCTGGACCAGATTTTATCCTACTCGGAAATCACCTCCAGCGTCAGCCTGGGAACCATGGACATCCCCCTTTCCCGCATAGTAGGTACAAAAACCGAGGACCGGGCCAACGCCTTTGCCAGCAATTTTATGCCCCTTTTGCCTGAACAATCCGAATTCGCAGCCAAATGGAGCCTGCTTTACAATTATCAGGTCAAAGAAGGCATTCAGGATCCCATCGTGGCCTTTGAATATATGAACCAGTTCTATGTCCAGGAAGGAAATAAGCGGGTCAGCGTCTTAAAATTTTTAGGCGCTTACAGCATCCGGGGCCAGGTGACGCGGCTGATCCCCAAGCGAACCGAAGAAAAAGAAAACAAACTCTATTTTGAATTTCTGGACTTTAACCGGGTATCCGGCAACTGCGAGGTGTGGTTTAGCCGTCTTGGCAGCTACCGCCGCCTGTTAAAGCTGATGGGCAAAGGCCCCGATGAAGTCTGGGACGAGGAGGAACGCCTGTTTTTCCGCTCTGCCTTTGGCCGGTTTGAAAAAGCCTTCCACATGGCCCATGGAGAACGGCTGGAGCTGACGCCCTCCGACGCCTTTCTGGTCTATGTAGAAATCTACGGCTACAGACAGATCTGCGGCCAGACAGAAAAAGAGATGTACGCCGCCCTCCAAAAAATCTGGTCGGAAATCCGGCTGGCGGAGCGTGGACGGCAGGTGGAGCTGGTGACGGACCCGGAGGCGGCCAAGGAGCTGTCCCGCCCCTCCATTCTCAACTGGTTCATCCCTGCTGGCCTTTTAGAGCCGGATACCTTAAAGGCGGCCTTTATCTCCACCAAAACGCCGGAAACCTCCAGCTGGACCTATGCCCACGAGCTGGGACGGATGCACATCGAACAGGTTTTAGGGGAGAAGGTAAAAACCATGGCCTTCTACCAGGCGGATACGGAAGAGCAGGTGGCTGAGGATATTGAAAAGGCGGTGGCGTCAGGCTGCTCCGTGATCTTTACCACCGCTGTGCAGATGGTCAATCAGAGCGTGCGCTCCGCCATCCTTCACCCGGATGTAAAGATCTACAACTGCTCCATCAATATGTCCTACTCCTCCATCTGCACCTACTACGCGCGGATGTATGAGTCAAAGTTCCTCATGGGGGCCCTTGCCGCCTCCCTTTCAAAAGACAGCCGGCTGGGCTATGTGGCCGACTACCCCATCTATGGGACCATGGCCAATATCAACGCCTTCGCCATGGGCGCCCGGATGGTGAATCCATATGTGCAGGTCTATCTGGAATGGTCCCGCACCAAAGCCGGGGACGCTGCCGCCCGCCTGGAAAGCCAGGGAATCCGCTGCATTTCCGGGGACGATATGATCACGCCCAAGCAGGCTTCCCGCCGCTACGGACTCTACCTGACAAATCCAGACGGCTCCGTCACGAATCTGGCGGCCCCCATCTGGCACTGGGGAAAGTTTTACGAGCAGATCCTGCGCATTATCCTGGGCGGCGTTGGGGATACCAAGGCCGCTAAGGGCAGAAAAGCGGTGAATTACTGGTGGGGCATGTCCTCCGATGTGATCGATGTGATCTGCTCCGAAGACCTGCCCCGGGGAACTGGCCGTCTGACCGGCCTTTTAAGGAACTCCATCCGCTCCGGCAGCTTCCGTCCCTTTGACGGCCCTGTCTACTCCCAGGGCGGCAAGCTTCAGTGCCCAGAGGGAGACAGCTTACAGCCGGGCGCCATCATCACCATGGACTGGCTTGCGGAGAACATAGTCGGGAGGGAACCGGAGTTTGATGAGCTGACCACGGAAGCCCAGAGGCTGGTGCAGCTTCAGGATATGGAGATAGACGAAACTGAAAAATCGGAGAACTAACAGATGAACATACTGGTACTCGCTGACCACGAATCAAGAATACTTTATGATTTTTATAATCCGGAACGGCTAAAGGATATTGACCTGATCATCTCCTGCGGCGACCTGGATCCGGAATATCTCAGCTTTTTTGTGACCCTCTGCCCCGTGCCCCTGCTGTACGTTCGAGGCAACCATGACGGCAAATACCAGCAGCGGCCGCCGGAGGGCTGTACCTGCATCGAAAATGAAATCTACGTATACAAAGGTGTCCGCATCCTGGGCCTGGGAGGCTCCATGCAGTATATCCCCGGCGCTCCCAACCAGTACACGGAGCGGCAGATGCGCTGGCGTATTCGGAAAATGACCTGGAAGCTGTGGCGCAACAGGGGATTTGACATCTTAGTCACTCACGCCCCCGCCTACCACGTAAACGACATGGAGGACTTGCCTCACCGGGGTTTTGCGGCATTTTGCACCCTGATGGAAAAATACAAGCCCAAATATTTCCTCCACGGCCACGTCCACGCCAATTACGGCGGACCCTTTAAGCGCAGGGATACCTACTGCGAGACAACGGTGGTCAACGCCTACGATTTCTGTGTGATCGAGTATCCGGAGGAAGAGAAATGAATCTCATCGATAAGGACAAACCGGAGTTTTGAGAGGTAAAGTATGACAGAAAGAGAAAGAATTTTAAGTGAATTGCTTGGGGGGGAGCTATCATTATGCCGGGCGTTACAATCGGAAATCATGTTGTAATTGGAGCCGGAAGTGTCGTCACAAAGGATATTCCTGACCATGTGATTGCCTATGGGAATCCTTGTCGCGTGATACGTGAAAATAAATGAAATTCTAATCCGCAGAGGAATAACGATTGGAAAAGAAATTATCCGAAATGAATTTAGAGGAATTATGGCAATTATTTCCCATCGTTCTGGCAGAGCACAGGGCCTGCTGGAGCGAATGGTACACAGAGGAAGAAGCTTTTTTGAAAAACAAACTTCCGCAAATTGAACGAATCAGCCACATTGGAAGCACGGCGATTGGCTCAATCCGGGCGAAGCCGATCATCGATATCCTTGTGGAAGTCTCGAAAAACCACAGGTTAGCCGATTACAAGGATTTGATTGTGGAAAGCGGCTATATCTGTATGTCCGAGACTGCTAGCAGAATCTCATTTAATAAGGGATATACGGAAAAGGGCTTTGCCGAAAAAGTAATAGCTGAAAAGGAGATATCTATGAATACGGAAAAGCTGCTTCGGGGTGAATCGAAAAACATCGAATACAAATCCGTCCTGCCGGAACAATCCGAAAAAATACATCAAGAGCATTATCGCTTTTGCCAATACCCAAGGCGGCAAAATTCTGATTGGGGTTGATGATAAGACTCATACCATAGCAGGCGTAGACGAAGAATCCCTATTTCAGACCATGGACCGCATCGCAAATGCTGTTTCTGATTCCTGTTACCCGCAGATCGTTCCGGATATCTGCCCTCAGACGCTAGATGGGAAAACAATTATTGTTATCACTGTGGCTCCTGGTGCTAACAGGCCCTATTATTTAAAATCCAAAGGGAAAGAAACCGGAACATATATCCGGACGCGGATTGTACAATGGTCTGACCTATGAGGAAATGATGAATGGCCACACAAAATTGCGAAACAAAGCCATTGCCGACATATTGAACCAGATGGGATTTGTAGAGTCCTGGGGAACACCGGTATCCAAAAAATAAAGGAAGCCGCAGTGGCATATGGACTGCCAAAACCAGAGTTTCAAGTATATGACGGCATGGTGCGCATCAATTTATACCGCAAACCGGTTTCTCCAGAAATACAGCTAGCAGTTCGGGAAAGTTCGGAGAAGTTCGGAGAAGTTTTAGAGCCGGGCACGAAAGAAATCATATTGAATCATATGCGCCTTAACCCAAATATTTCCGCAAAAGAGATTGCCCAGGAATTGGATATTACCCCTCGGGCGGTAGAAAAATAAGTTTTTAATCTTAGGAGAGCTAAAGAATGGGAGATTGGCATAATATTGCAACGCAAGATGATATCGAATCACTGCTGTCCGCCTATGGCGATTTTCATGATGCCTGTATCGTTGAGGCTCATTTTAAAAGCGGCACTTTTGTGGACGAGGCCAGCGCGATGCATTTCGGCAGTGCGAACGAATATATTTTATCTTTGATCTTCCAATGCCAATGGACTCCCCAAACAATCGAACTGCAATTCATCGGACTGCGGCAATTCCACTTGGCCGGATGGCAGGAAAATTATGCCTGCAATATTTTTGACGTTTATCTGGCATTTCACGATGATCTTCTGCCCCTGCGGATACGTATGTGGTTTCAAACGCTCTGTGATGGCGTATTGCTGATGAATAACAATATTGGTAGGGCCGCTAGAGAGGTAAGAGAATATACCTCTTAGCGGCAAAAATTTTTTACGTCCTTATCCTTCGATAATACCATCGTTATCATCTTCATCAGAATCAATGGTTTCTCCACAGTTAGTACATTCCCATTCGCCATCACAATACATGATACTATCACAATTAGGACATTTCTTAAAATATCTTTCACCTATTCTCTCTTCTAATCTTCTAAACTGTCGTACTTTTCATCTCTATCACCTTCCATATTCATAATAAATCTCGCATAATCTAAACAATATTCCCGCATCCGTATACATATATCTCTTGTTTCCAAATATGTATGAAAAGAATCTTTAGAATACTCTGCAAAAGTTGCTCGCTATAGTTCTAATGAATCATTTCTCATGCTCCTTAATGAACTATTTCTCAAATAATATAGTAAAGGCAGGAACAGCTTATATAAACCGCTCCTGCCTCTATTTGGAATTTGTTATTCCCCTACCACCCGGTAAGTCTCCTCCACAATTCTCTCCATGGCGTTAAGGATATTTTCATAACCCGTACATCTGCACAGGTGGCCTGAAATCAGTTTTTTCAGTTCCTCTCTGCTGTATTTTTTTCCGGTTCCCACAATTTCCACCGCAGACATAATCAGTCCCGGAGTGCAGAAACCGCACTGGACGGCGGCCTCCTCGATAAAGGCTCTCTGAATGGGGCTTAACTCGCCGTTAGGGCCTTTTAAGCCCTCCACCGTCATCACACTCTTTCCAGCGGCCCACATGGTCAGGTAGATACAGGAATCCACGGCCTCGCCGTTTACCAGCACCGTGCAGGCCCCGCACTCTCCTACCTCACAGCCCTTTTTCACCGAAGTAAAGCCAAGATTTCTCAGGGTGTCTAAAAGGGACTCCCGGTCGTCTACCGCGATCTGCCGCTTCTCCCCGTTTATGGTCATCTCAATCACTTTAAGCATCTGCTTCACCTCCTGCCAAACGGATGGATTCTTTTAAGGCTCTCTTTGCCAGCTCCTTGATGAGCTGCAGCCGGAATTCCTTGCTTGCTCTCCATGAGGTTCTGGGATTCACTTCCGTCAGAGCCGCGGCGGCAAACCGGTCATAGATGGAGGAATCAGCCACGGAAGCTCCCCTGACCGCCTCTTCCGCCGCCTTGCAGCGGATCGGCGTAGGCGCGGCCACCCCGTATGCCAGACGCACGTCTTCTATTCGCTCCCGGTCTGCCGACAATTTCACCCGAACCGCGCAGCCCAGGGTGGCAATCTCCATAGCATTCCGCTTGCCGTACTTGATATAATGGCCCTCCCATCCCTCATAATCCTCTTTCCGGATGGTGATGGCCGTACAGACCTCATTCTGCCGCCTCACCGTCCGGCCCGGCCCGGTATAAAATTCCGTAATGGGAACATCCCGGCTGCCGTCGGGACCCGCAAGAGTCAGGACAGCATTTAAGGTACAGAGGGTGGAAGCAGAGTCCGCGGAGGTTGCCCCGTTGCAGACATTGCCCCCGATGGTAGCGGTATTTCTCACCTGGGGGCCTCCCACCTGGTCTACCGCCTCGCCCAGCATATTCAGATGCTTCTTAATGATCTCGTGGTTGGTAATATGGGAAAATGAGGTGGCGGGGCCGATGACAATGTCCCCGTTTTCCTTCATCGTCACGCCCTTTAATTCAGGAATATTATGGATAGACACAAGACTCTTTCCAGCATCCCTTCCCTCCCGCACCCGAATCAGCACATCCGTACCGCCGCTGATTACCAGGCTGTCCGGGTCCGCGCTCAGCGCCCGGATGGCGTCCTCCACGGAGGACGCTTCATAAAAGGATTTAATATCAAACATCTTTGTTCCTCCTTATTTCTTAGATCAGGCCCTTTTCCAAAAAGGCTTCAATCAGCCGCTGAGGCGTCATGGGAATGGTATCCATGGCTACCCCCGTAGCATGCAGCAGGGCATTGCGCAGGGCAGGAGCCACCGGAATGGTAGGCGGTTCCCCCAAAGCCTTGTTTCCATAAGGACCCGTAGGGTCCTGAAGCTGGACAAACTCTACCTGCAGATCAGGGGTATCCATGGCGGTGGGAATCTTATAGTCCAGCAGATTGGCATTTAAAGGCCGTCCTTTATCATCAATCAAAAGCTCCTCGCTGAGGCCGTATCCCAGTCCCATAGACATTCCTCCATGAACCTGGGCCTCTGCCAGAGCCGGGTTAATCAGGATTCCGGAATCGTGGACGTTTAAAATATTTAACACCTTCACCTTTCCTACCGGCATATCCACCTCAACCTCCGCAAAGCAGACGCCGGAAGCAAAGCTATTGTCCTTGCAGTGGCTGGTGGCCTCCGCCGTGATGTGCTGAGAGCGGTCCAGAGAGTAAAAAGACGTCACCGCCAGCTGAGCCACCGGAAGCAGATCCTTACCTGTCTTTTTCTCCACAATCTGGTCGTGGTCCACGTCCAGCTCCTCCATGGGGCGGTCCAGCATATAGGATGCGTAGTCCAGAATTTTCTTCTTAAACTCCTCCCCGCACTTTCTCACTGCCTTGCCGGACACATAAGTCTGCCTGGAACCATAAGCTCCGGTATCAAAGGGGGCTGTATCCGTATCCTGAGAGCTTACAATATAGATTTTGTCAAAGCTGATTCCCGTAGTCTCTGAAGCCATCTGTGAAAAAATGGTGTCCGCACCCTGTCCGATTTCCGTAGCTCCCAGCTGCAGCTGCATGGAACCATCCTGGTTTAAAATCATACGAGCGGAAGCTGTTTCCAGGGAAATGGGATAAACGCCGGTCTTGTAGCAGAAAATCGCCATTCCTACTCCCCTTCTCACCGGGCCGGTCTGACCGGCGTATTTCCTGCGTTTCTCCTCCCAGCCAAACTTTTCTGCCCCCAGCTCCATACATTTTTTTAAACCGTAGGAATGGAAGGTGATGCCATTTGCCGGATCCACAAAGCCTGCTTCCATACAGTTGTCCATACGGAATTTCAGCGGATCCTCTCCCAGCTGAACGCAGATATCGTCCGTAAGGGCTTCCGCGAAAAAGACAGACTGGGGAATGCCGTATCCCCGCATGGCTCCGGCAGTAGCGGTGGATGTCCACACCGTATAGCAGTCGATTTCCGCTCCCATCCGGTCCCGGTACAGATCCTTAAACACATTGCCGCAGTTGGCGCAGATCGCGTGTCCATGGGAGGCGTAACCGCCGTTATTCGCGTAGGCCTCCAGCTTTCTGGCCAGGATCTTTCCGTCCCTGGTAGCGACGGCCCTGCATTTGGTATCGATAGCGTGGCGGGTTCTGGTCGCATAGATGGTCTCCTCCCGGCTGATTTCCAGACGAACCGGCCGCCCTCCTACCGCCAGGCTCAGATAAGCGTTTAAGGGCTCGTAAAGTACATCCTGCTTATTTCCGAAGCCGCCCCCTATATAAGGCTTGATCACCCGCACCTGACCTACCGGGATTCCCAGCGCCTGAGAGATCACCCGGCGCACAATATGGGGAATCTGAGTAGAACTGGTAACTGTAATCTTGCCGTTTGGCTCCTGGTAAGCCCAGGACACCGGAAGCTCAATATGGCAGTGGGACACTCTGGGCGTGTGGTATTCTTTCTCCACAGTCACCAGGTTCTCCTCCCCATAGGTCTCTCTGGCCTCCTCAAGGGCTTTTTCATACTCGAAATCCGACGGTCCCATGGTCAGATGGGAGTGGGCAATCACATTGTCCTTCCGCAAATCCGGGTGCAGAGGCGTAGCTCCCTCCGCCATAGCCTGCTCCACCGTCACCAAAGGGGGATACTCCTCATACTCCACCCCGATGAGGCTTGCCGCCTTCCGGCAGGCGATTTCATCCACCGCCACAACAGCAGCAATATCGTCCCCGTAAAGGCGTACCCGCTGGTTTAACAGCTTCCGGTCCCCAATATCCTGATGCGCCTTCTCTACGCTCCATGGGTGTCCCGCAGTGGGGAACTGATAATCCGGCACGTCGAAGCAGGTAACGATTTTCACCACTCCCGGTACCTTTAATGCCTCATCCAGATGAAAGCTTTTCACCTGGCCATTGGCGATAGTAGAATGAATGACCTTTGCGTGAAGGCAGTCCTTCGGCTCCAAATCCGCCGTGTACTTCGCCTCCCCGGTTACTTTTCCCCGGGCATCCACCCGGTCGTATCTTTGACCTACACTCTTCATAAGCCATGACCTCCTAATAAAATAACTTGTAACGGTTCCGGACGGCTCATCTTCTTGTCCGTCCCGGACTGTTACAGCAATTTCCAAAGAGCAATTAAAATAGAAAATACCGCGATCCCTTTCTTCAGCAGCCCCTGATTAATGCGGGATGCGTGTATGCTTCCCAGCCATACACCCAGGCCATGAAGCACAAATGCCGCCCCCAGGACAGACAGCATCTCCTGCTGAAAGCATTGGGACATATACCCCAAAAAAGCAGGAATACTAATAAAAATCATATTAAACAGAGAAATTCCCACAGCGGTCCGCACAGAGATCCCCAGAACCACCAAAAGGGGCATCACCAGTACCGGACCCCCTGCGCCGGACATGGCGCAAAGAGCTCCCGTTACAAAGCCCAGCACAAGAGTCGCGCCCAGATGCTCTCGAATCTGATATCCTGAAGCATGCTCCCCGGATTTTTCTTCCGGCTTATCCTTTCTTAAAAGAATGGAAATGCCGGATACCAGAACCACCAGATAGAGAATGATTTTCACCTGCTCTTCCGGGATCACCAGGTTTAACCGTACCCCTAAAATGGCGCCTGCCAGACTGCCCAAGCTCAGCTTGATACCAAACGAAAGATCCAAGTTGCCCTTTTTGCTGTAATTGTAGGCGCCGAGAATCCCTGCAATGACAAATGCGCCAAAGCTTAAGGCCAGCGCCTGGGTAGTCCCCATCATCAGAGGACCGGTATAGACAAGAGGGAGAAGAAAGCCTGCCACTCCCGTCAGTCCTACGCAAATTCCTACCGCAAAATTCGCCAGGAGTAAAATCAGCCAGAATTCCATTTCTATCGTCCCTCATTTCCGCACTTTTCCGCTTCCCAGAGGATTCTCTCCTCATCCAGCGTTTTCACTTCTCTGTCCTTCATCACCACCCGTCCTCCTACAATCATGTCCGCCACATCCCCGGCAGTCACGATCTCCAAAAGGGTATTAATCAGGTTCCCTGTAGGCATCAGATTGGCCTGCCGCAGGTTAATGGAAATCAGATCCGCTTTGAATCCTTCTTTCAGCTGTCCCAGACTTCCCTTTTCACCCAGGGCCGCGGCCCCTCCCTCCAGAACCATCCTTAAAATCGTCGTGGCAGGCATGATGCTGGGGTTCTTCTGGGGCACTCCCTTGCAAATATTCATTACTGAGCGGAAAATCTTCATCTCATTCCACAGGCTTAGTCCTCCATGAGCCGCTCCATCTGTACCCATTCCCACCAAAATACCTCTCCGGAGCAGATCCGGCGTATCCGGAACCGCCTTCCCGCAGTTGCTGAATGGGCAGTGGCACAAAATTGCACCTCTTTCCTGAATCAGCTCCTTCTCCCTCTCTGAAAGCAGTAAACTGTGGGCGCCCAGGAAATGCTCATTTAAAATCCCCAGCTTTTCCAGATACTCATAAGGCCTCATACCCTCCCGGGCAATCATTCCGTCCACCTCGCCCTGATACTCATTCATATGGGCCTGGAGCATGGTATTCCTCTCTCCGGCATGCTCTGCAGCCTTTAAAGCCAGGCTGGTGGAGCAGGAATTCAGAGCTCTCAGCGCATAGTATACCTTCAAATTTCCTTTTCCGTGAAATGCCTCATAAAGCCGGTCCGTCTGAGCCACTGCCTCGTCCGCGTTCATGGCAATCGACTGAGGGAGTCCCTCCTCATCCATGGTGGAGCAGGATAAGGCCCCTCTCAAACCGCTTTCTACAAAAACTTCGGCTGCATCCTCCATAAAATAGCTTCCCGCATCCACAAATCCTGTGGTACCGGACTTTATCATCTCCAGGGCCGCCAGCCTGGCGCTCAAGGCCATCCGCTTGCGTGTCATGGTGCTCTCAAACGGGAGCATGATTCTGGTCCAGATAATAGGCTTGGCGTCCAAAACAAGTCCCTTTAACAGTTGCTGGCCTGTATGCATATGACTGTCAATGAGTCCGGGCATAAACAGCTTAGATCTGCCCTCCAGCTGCTCATCAGCTTCGTAAGAATCTCCGATTCCCTCTCCCACCTCCAGGATTTTTCCATCCTGAATGGCAAGATCCACATGCTCCATCAGGCAAACGCTCTTAATCAGAGCAGTCGTGTCTTTTATCAGTAAATCGCAGGATTTCATAACTATGTGCCTCCTTCTTTGGTCCTGAACTGTAAAGTCTATTTGTAACCAACCAGGACGGGTCATCTTCTTGCCCGGTCAAGGCCGGACAAGAAGCATCGGATGTCCATCCGATGTGAAAACGAGAGCAAACACATGCTTATAAGCAAGCTTAACGCCTGTTTTTGCCCTCGTTTCCCCGCCGTCCTGAACTGTTGCCTCTATTCTATCAAAAGCTCCTTTTCAAAAAAAGGACAAATGAGCAGTTTTCACAAATCAGTTGCCTTTATCCACTGAAAAGTGTTATACTTTCATCAAAAATACAGGGGAGTGACCGCCATGACCTTGAAAGAATTAGAGCAGAAGGTTCCCGAACTAACCGCCTACACCGGCTCCATGCCGGAGGAAATACGAAGCCGCTGCACCATCCGTATCCATCCCGCCGGCTCTCTGATCCACCAGAAGGATACCACGTTGAAATATTTCGGCATCGTGGCCCAAGGTGAAAACCGGGTCATTAATGAACTGGAAAACGGCAACGTCTATATGATTGAGCGCAACAAGGCCATTGACTTTATCGGAGAAGTCACCTTGCTGGCCGGCCTGACGCCTTTCCCATGACCATAAACCGTACCCGGCAGATGCTTCAGGAGGAAACCGGCATCAACGTCAAAACCTTAAACCGGGTCATCCGCCAGCTAAAGGAGGAGGGGGGGTTCTCCCTATGCAAAGGAAAAATCACCCTGAGCCAGGACCAGTATCAGAGAGCCTTGGCGCGGCGCGATCAGCAAAAGGACGGGGATTAATTTCCCATCCACCGCTTTAAGGCTCCAAGCAGCTTCTCATTCAGCGAATCTGCCTTCAAAAGCTGCTCCCCGTCCTCCATATCCAGAGGATTTTCCCCGCAAAGGTCCGCTCCGATCACCGGACGGCTCCGGAATGCGGCCTCCAGTACCTCCAGAACCTCCGAAAGCCTTACCGTCCCCTGATCCCAGTTGACTGCCGCCTCCTCCTCACAGAGAATATCCTTATCCAGGGAGATGTATAAGGGCCTTCTCTTTTTTGGCTCTTCCTCCCCACCATCATTGAGGAACTCCCTCCAGAAACCTTTTTGCATTTTCTCCTCATCGAAAAATAACAAACGGTCTCCAAACTCCCCTATTTCATCTTCTTCGGCCATCTTTTCCGATGGCCCCATAAGACAGACCCGCTGCAGAAATTTATTCTCCTCCAGAGCCGTCCTCAGCCATCCGCCGCAGGAAAGAATTCCGCCAAAAGCCGGCTGCTGCATGTCCGTATGATGATCCAACACCAGCAGATCAAAGGGCTGGCAAATCCGGTCCGTCCACAATTTTGTAGCATAATGATAGTTGCCGGAATCCAGGAAATGAATTCCCTCCGCTCCCAGCTCTCCAAGCTGTTTTCCAATCTCTTCTGCCGCCTCGTCATCGCAGTAGCAGTTGGTTCCCTCCATAGTCTGAAAATCCAGACGAAGGACGTCCTCATTTTTCCAAAATTTCATCCGGCCGTAAATGCCGGAAAAATCCAGAATCACAATCCGGGCCATATTCCGCTCCTATATATGTAAAAGGACCGCAGCTCCTGGCAATCCTGTTCCAGGAATCTGCGGCCTTTTTGTCTTCACGTTCCAGGACATGTCATGGACTCAAAAGCGATTACTTTACAGCAATTGCCTCGATTTCACACAAAACGCCCTTGGGCAGATCCTTCACTGCTACGCAGCTTCTGGCCGGCTTGGAGGTAAAATATTTTGCGTAAACCTCGTTGAATGCGGCGAAATCTCCCATATCCGCTAAAAAGCAGGTAGTCTTGAACACCTTGTCAAATCCGCTTCCAACTGCCTCCAAAATCGCTCCTACGTTCTTGCAGCTCTGCTCTGCCTGAGCGGCAATTCCCTCAGGTACAGAACCATCCGCAGGATTTACCGGTATCTGTCCGGAAGTATAAATCACTCCGTTTACCTCATAAGCCTGAGAATAAGGTCCGATTGCTCCAGGTGCTTTTTCCGTGCTGATTACATTCATCTTCATATCCTCCTTATCTTGCGCTGACTTCATTATAAATGATTCATTCAAATGTTTCAAGAGATATTCCCGGCGATTCCTACCCGGATCCTGGAGCACCAGCTCCAGCAGCTCCTTCAGGGCCTCTCCTACCCCGGGGCCGGAAATTTTCCCTGTCTGAAGAATGTCCCTGCCGCTGACTGCCAGCTCCTTAAAGCTGAGGCAGTCCCCGTCCTTTACAATCTCCTCTGCCAGCCGGCGGATTCTGCCCGCTGCTTTCTGCTCCTTCTCTGTTCCAAAAACCTCCTTCAAATCCAGAAGGTCATAACAGAGTTCCACGCCCATCTCGTTCATAGCCCGGCGAATTCCCGGTTTGTCCTCCGCAAGAGGATTGGGAAAACATTTTGTCAACATACGAACGCGGGAAATCGTATCATTATCCAGCTTCAGCCCCTTTAGCACCTGTACGGCGCAGCCGGCGCCGGACTCCCTCAAAAAAGCGGCCCACCGCAGATATTTTCTGGACGGAATCCGATTCGACAGGGCCGGCATTTCCCCTCTGGAAAAGAGGCCGCCGAACTCCCGTCCCACAAAAGGCGCCAGGCCGGTGTCATAAACCAGCCGGATCGCCTCCGGCCTTGGACTCATGAGAAGTTTGGTCAGCTCCACCTGAATCCGCTCCCGGCTGACCTTTGCCAGATTGGGCGCCAGGACGCCGATGGCCTTCAGGGTTTTTTCATCCACCTCAAATCCCAGCTGAGCCGAAAAGCGGATAGCTCTCAGCATCCGGAGAGCATCCTCGGAAAACCGTTCCATCGGATCCCCCACACAGCGAATGAGGCCTTTTTCCAAATCCTCCCTGCCCTGAAACTCGTCCACCAGCCCGGAGGCAGGGCTGTAGGCCATGGCGTTGATGGTGAAATCCCTGCGCTTTAAGTCCTCGGTCAGGCTGGGGGTAAAAGTCACCTGGTCCGGATGGCGGCCATCGCTGTAGGTTCCGTCCACCCGATAGGTGGTCACCTCATATCCCACATGGTCCATCATCACCGTCACCGTGCCGTGCTGGATGCCGGTGTCGATGGTCCGGCGAAACAGGGCCTTCACCTGGGCCGGCAGGGCGCTGGTAGTAATATCCCAGTCCTCCGGCTCCCTGCCAAGAAACATATCCCTGACGCAGCCCCCTACGATATATCCCTCATACCCGTTCTCACGCAGCCGGCTCAAAATTTCAAGAACCGGACCGGGAATCTCAATCTTCATCAATACGCACGTCCCCAGTAAACCATCTTTTTCGCCGGTTTTCCGCAGCAGATGCACTTGTCGGACAGATTCTCCTGAGCAAAGGGCATGCAGCGGGAGGTCGCTCCGGTTACTTCCTTAATCTTGTTCTCGCACTCTTCACAGCCGCACCACATAGCCTTCACAAAGCCGGGCCTGTTGTTGATCGTATCCACAAATTCATCCCACTGAACGGCCTCGTACGTATGGGCGTCCAGATGGGCTTTTGCCTTCTCATAAAGAGCCTGCTGGATGGTATCCAGCATTTCTTTCGTCTTCTCCTCCAGTTCATCCAGAGAAATAAAGGTCTTTTCATGGTTATCACGGCGCACCAGAACCGCCTGATTATTCTCCATATCCTTGGGGCCGATTTCAACCCGCAGGGGAATTCCTCTCATCTCGCAGTCCGCGAACTTCCAGCCCGGGCTCTTGTCGGAATCGTCCACCTTAACGGAGAATCCGGCCTTCATCAAACGCTCTTTCAGCTCCTGTGCCTTAGCCAGAACGCCCTCCTTCTGCTGCTGTACCGGAACAATCATAATCTGCACCGGCGCAATTCTGGGCGGCAGCACCAAACCGTTGTCGTCGCCGTGTACCATAATCAGGGCGCCGATGATGCGGGTGCTCATGCCCCAGGAAGTCTGGTGAACATACTGCAGGGAGTTATCCTTGGCCGCATACTGAATTCCAAATGCCTTCGCGAAACCGTCTCCGAAGTTGTGGCTGGTACCGGACTGAAGAGCCTTTCCATCATGCATCAAGGCCTCGATGGTGTAGGTGGCCTCCGCTCCCGCGAATTTCTCCTTATCCGTCTTCTGTCCCCGCACCACCGGGATAGCCAGAACCTCCTCGCAGAAATCCGCGTACAGATTCAGCATCTGCTGAGTACGGGCCTCCGCTTCCTCAGCCGTAGAATGGGCGGTATGGCCCTCCTGCCACAGAAACTCTCTGGACCGCAGGAATGGACGGGTGGTCTTCTCCCAGCGCACCACGGAACACCACTGGTTGTAAACCCTGGGCAAATCCCGGTAGGAATGGATGTCCTTAGCGTAGAAATCACAGAACAGGGTCTCAGAGGTAGGGCGGACGCACATGCGCTCCTGCAGGGGCTCCATGCCTCCATGGGTTACCCAGGCCACCTCCGGGGCAAAGCCCTCCACATGGTCCTTCTCCTTCTGCAGCAGGCTCTCCGGAATAAAGATGGGCATGTACACATTCTCCACTCCCGTTTCTTTAAAGCGCTTGTCCAGCTCCTTCTGAATGTTCTCCCAGATCGCGTATCCGGCGGGCTTGATCACCATGCAGCCCTTCACGCTGGCGTAATCGCACAGCTCCGCTTTTTTCACCACATCCGTATACCACTGGGCGAAATCCTCGCTCATGGATGTGATGGACTCTACCATTTTTTTGTCCTTGGCCATGACTATTCTCCTTTTCTTTTTCAAGAGGCGTGAAAGAGAGGGGTACTCTGCCTATGTCCCATGTAAGAATCTAAAAAAGCCGCCCCGTCCCCGGATGCGTCCTTCTGCGCATACATGGGACCGAACGGCTCGGCGGTACCACCCAATTTAGCAGTTTTTCCTTGTAAAAAAACCGCTCACCTTTCATCCTGTAACGCCGGACTCTCGCGCTGCTTTTAGCAGGGCTCCCGGGCGGGTTCGATGGCTGGCCGATGTTAAGGATCTTTCACCGGATAATCCTCTCTCTGAAACGGGCTGGGCCTCTACTATTCCCCTTCAACGCCTTTGTTGTTTGGTTTTGTAGATTGATTTTACGCCAGTTTGGAGGTTTTGTCAATCCTTAACCCACTCCTCCACCAAATCCTCAATCAGCAGAAGTCCCAAAGGTCCCAGGATAAATCCGAAAAATCCAAAAAGCTGCAGCCCCACATAGACCGACGCCAGGGTTTCCAGAGGAGTCAGCCCCACCTGGCCGCCCATCATGTGGCTTTCCAGAAACTCCCTCAGAAAATAGCAGACCAGGTAGAGCCCAAAAAGGGTAAGGGCTCTACCCCAGTTTCCGGCAGCCAGGCAGAGCAAACACCAGGGCAGCAGCACCGTTCCGGTTCCGAAAATGGGCAGGGCATCTAAAAGACCGATGAGGATTCCCGCCATAATGTAATAGGGATTCCCGATCAGGGCCATCCCCAGAATGCATACCGACGTAATGATAAACAGCAGCGCTCCCTGGGTCTTAAACCATGCCTTTCCCGTGTGGACCACCCGGTTTCCCACAAGGGCAAACTCCTTTGCAAAGGCCGACCGGTCCCGACGGTCCCGTAAATCGTCCATCTCCTGGAGGGAGAGCACCGCCGCCAGGAAGGTCACCACCGTCACCACCAGAGCCCTGGCTCCCCATCGGAGAAATGTAACGGAATTGACCATCACAAGGGCCGCGCCTTTTTCCTGAACCTCCCTCAAAACCCTGCTCAGAATAGCGGTAACCATCCCCGCCGCCTGCCCTTTTTCCAATCCGAAGGTCTCCTCCATCGCCCGGCAGCCGTCTGTCAGCCACCGGTCGAATTCCTCCGCCCATACAGGGAGCTGACCGGTCAGCTCCCTGGCCTCCCGGCACATTTTTCCCAGTCCCCAGTAGCTCAGGCAGCCAGTCAGCAACAGCAGAAGTAAAAATTCCGCGCCTCCTGCCGCTCCCACCGGCAGATGGCGGCATTTCCCCCGAAATTTTATCCGAATCCGATGAGAAAGGAAACGGGCGGAAGGGCGCAAAAACAGAGCCGCCCCGTACCCCAATAAAAAGGGAGCCACCAGGGGCAGCAGGTATCGAAAGCCTGCGTACACCCCTGCGGTGGTTCCCAGAATCACAAAAACTTTCTTCAGTTTTTTACCCGGCTTTTCCATGGACTCACCTGTTTTTTGATTTGTACTTCCTTTGTACCCTCCTAGTATGAGCGCCGGGGAGTCAAAATATACATCCTTTTATAACCCCTTCACCAGCTCCGCCGCCTCTCTGGCAATCTCCAGCTCCTCGTTGGTTTTGATAACCAGCACATTGATTTTTGAAGCGCCGTCGGAAATCCTAAACGCCTCTCCCTGTTCTCTGTTTTTTACCTCGTCAATGGTGATGCCCAAAAATTCCAGATAGCTGCAGATTTCCTCCCGGATATCGGAATCATTCTCCCCAACTCCGGCGGTAAATACAATATTGTCCACTCCGTTCATCGCCGCGGCGTAGCTGCCGATATATTTCGCCACCCGGTAAGCAAAAATCTCTCTTGCCAGGGCCGCCGTATCATTGTACTTAATTTCCGCATCTTTTAACTCCCTGAAATCGCTGGAGAGATTCTTGGAAATCCCCAAAACCCCCGATTCCTGATTCAAAATATTCATAATCTGGGGAAAATCCAGGTTTTCCTTCTTGGATAAGTATTCCAAGGCCCCGGCATCCACATCTCCGCACCGGGTTCCCATCACCAGCCCCTCCAGAGGCGTAAAGCCCATGGAATTATCCACCACCCGGCCATATTTCACCGCACAGATGCTGGCGCCGTTTCCCAGATGACAGACAATGGTTTTCACCCGGTCCGGCCTCTGCCCCATAAACTCAGCCGCCCTTCTGGAAACATACTTGTGGCTGATTCCGTGAAAACCGTAGCGGCGGATTTTGTGTTTTTCATAAAACCGGTAGGGAAGACCGTAGAGAAATGCCTTTGGCTCCATGGTCTGGTTAAAGGCCGTGTCAAAGACCCCCACCATCAGCGTATCCGGCATCAGCTCCCGGCAGGCCTCCACGCCGATGATGTTGGCCGGATTGTGAAGAGGCGCCAGGTCGTTGCACTCCCGCATAGCTTCAATTACCTCATCGGTAATTACCACGGAACCGGTGAATTTTTCCCCGCCGTGAACCAGGCGATGGCCTACCACATCAATCTGAGAATAGTTGGAAATCACGCCCCGCTCCGGGTCCACCAGGGTGGTGAGAATCCGGTCCACCGCCTCCTTGTGGTTGGCCATGGGATATTTCTCCTTGATTTTTACCCCTTGATCCGTCTGGTAATTAAAAATGCCGTCGATTCCGATTCGCTCGCACTGTCCCTTAGCCAGTACCTTCTCGGTATCCGAATCAATCACCTGAAACTTCAGCGACGAGCTGCCGCTGTTGATTACCAGAATCCTCATTTTGAATTTCTCCCCTTCCTGTCAAAATGCCGGACGTCCCATCTCGCGGGCCGTCCGGCACAACCTTTTTATCTGCGTTTATACAGTCGTTTAGTCCATCTCGCCCAAATAGGACAGCACCGCTCTCAGACAGCCATCTACGCCTACCAGCCCGCTCTCCACGCACAGGTTATAGTTCTGAGCCCTGCCCCACTGAGCCCCGGTATAATACTGGTAATAATCCTTCCGTTTCCGGTCAATTTCCCGGATTCTCCGTTCCATCTCCGCCTCATCCTCGGCATGTTCCAGCTCCATCATGCGGCGGATTCTGGCCGGCATCTTTGCATAGATGAAAATATTAATACTGTCCTCCAAAATCCGGTCCGCGCACCGCCCTACAATAACGCATGGGCCCTGCTCCGCCAAACGCCGGATGATAGAGGACTGGGCCACAAAAATCTGATCCGACATAGGGACCTGGTAAACCTCTGAAAACGGATGGTAGAAATGGCGGTCCAAGGGATCGTGAACCTCCGGAAGCTTCTCATCATAGTGGAGAAATACGGCCTCCGCCATGTCTGCATCCTCCGCCGCCATGGAAATCAGTTCTTTATCATAAAACGGGATGCCGAAGTGTTCTGCCAGACGTACTCCAAGCTCCCGGCCTCCGCTGCCAAATTCCCGGCTGACTGTGATCACTCGATTCATAATGTATACCTCCCCTTCTCCTGATGTAGAAATGGCGACGCCTCGCCACGTTTCTAGTAGTATACCACATTCTGTTTAAAAATCATAGTTTTTCCCTTGCCAAAGTTCGGCTGGTCGGGTAGAATGGTTCGTGTTGTCTGTTTTTGCCCGGAAGACCCTGAAAGCCATGTCCGGGCAGAGGTATATAAAGGAGCTTTTTCATGAGTATTTTAAGCGTAGAACATTTAAGCCATGGCTTTGGAGACCGGGCTGTATTTCATGATGTTTCCTTTCGGCTTTTGAAGGGAGAGCACATCGGATTGGTGGGCGCAAACGGAGAGGGGAAGTCTACCTTTATGAATATTATCACCGGCAAGCTTCAGCCGGATGAGGGAAAAGTAGAGTGGGCCCGCCATGTACGGGCCGGATATCTGGACCAGCACACCGTTCTGGAAAAGGGCATGACGGTTCGTCAGGTTCTGAAAAGCGCCTTCGCCTTTCTCTTTGAAATGGAAGAGCAGATGAACCAAATCTGCGACCAGATGGCCTCCGCACCGGAGGATCAGATGGAATCCATGATGGAGGAGCTGGGAACCCTCCAGGACCTTTTAATGGCCCATGATTTCTATGTAATCGACGCCAAAGTGGAGGAGGTGGCCCGGGCCCTGGGACTGATGGACATCGGGCTGGACCGGGACGTTTCAGAGCTGAGCGGCGGGCAGAGAACGAAGGTTCTTCTGGGAAAGCTGCTCCTAGAGAAGCCGGACATCCTGCTGCTGGACGAGCCTACCAACTACTTGGACGCCCAGCATATCGAATGGCTGAAGCGCTATCTGCTGGAATATGAGAATGCCTTCATCCTCATTTCTCACGATATCCCCTTTCTCAACAGCGTCATCAACCTGGTCTACCATATGGAAAACCAGCAGCTAAACCGCTATGTAGGAAATTACGACCAGTTTCAGGAGGTGTACGCCGTCAAGAAGGCCCAGCTGGAAGCTGCCTACAAGCGCCAGCAGCAGGAAATCGCCTCCCTCCAGGACTTTGTAGCCCGCAACAAGGCCCGGGTTTCCACCCGGAATATGGCCATGTCCCGGCAAAAAAAGCTGGACAAGATGGAACTCATCCAGCTGGCAAAGGAAAAACCCAAACCAGAGTTTCTCTTTCTCACGGCCAGGGCTCCGGGCAAATTTATTTTTCAAACTCACGATCTGGTCATCGGCTATGAGGAACCTCTTTCCCGTCCCTTAAACCTGACCATGATGCGGGGTGAGAAAATCGCCCTCTACGGCGCCAATGGAATCGGAAAAACCACTCTGCTCAAAAGCATCCTTGGGCTGGTTCCTTCTCTGTCCGGAACGGTTGAACTGGGAGATTATCTGGAAATCGGTTACTTTGAACAGGAGGCAGATCCGAACAACACCTCTACCTGCATTGAGGAAATCTGGAAAGAGTTCCCATCCTACACTCAGTATCAGGTTCGGTCCGCCCTGGCCAAATGCGGCCTCACCACTCAGCACATCGAAAGTCAGGTCCGGGTATTGAGCGGCGGCGAGCAGGCCAAAGTCCGTCTCTGCAAACTCATCAACCGCGAGACCAACGTACTGCTTTTAGACGAACCCACCAATCATCTGGATGTGGATGCCAAAGCGGAGCTGAAACGGGCCCTCACCGAATACAAGGGCAGTATTCTTCTGATCTGCCATGAACCGGATTTCTATGAAGGGCTGGCGGACCAGGTATGGGACTGCCGGGAATGGGCTTTGCGCCTGTCCTAAAACAGTTCAAAGGCCCCGCCTTTTTCTTTCATTGAAAAACTCATCTCTTTTCCCGTCAGGGGATGAACAAACTTAAGCCTCACGGCGCACAGGGCCAATGGTCCAGCCGAGGGGCTTTTTCCATATTTTCTATCGCCATACAAGGGAGTTCCATGTCCTGCCATCTGTACCCTGATCTGATGATGGCGTCCGGTCAGAAGCTCAATCTCTACCAAGGTCAGCACCTGAAGTCCTTCCCCCGCCATCTCATCCTTTACTTCTATGCTATCCACCACATGGTAATTCATCCGGGCCAGTTTTCCACCGTCTGTCGACTTATCCACAATCCGGGAACAATTGATTTTCTGGTCTTTCAACAAAAAATCCACATAGGTTCCTGAGTTATCCACAGGTTTTCCACATACCACAGCCCGGTAAATTTTTTTCATTTTTCCTTCCTGAACCTGCCTGCTCAGGAAGGCCGCAGCCTTCTGAGTCTTCGCGTACACCATAACTCCACTCACCGGGCGGTCCAGTCTGTGGATAACTCCCACATAAGGCGGCTGCCCATTGGAGCTCTCTGTGGATTTCTTTGGTGATAACTTGTGGATATGTTCCCGAATCCGGCTTACCATATCTTCCTCAAACCCTCTTGCGGATTGAGATTCTATCCCCGCCGGCTTTTCCACCACAATCAAACTTGAATCCTCAAATAACACTGACAGCATAAGCTATTCCTTTCTTTTATTGAAAACTTTTTCTCAAAACCTTGCATATTTTTTTGAAAGGATGTATAGTATATGATATAAATATACATAGTTTTCAAAACTACATGCAGAGGTTTTTAATATTTGTCTTTTTCGTTAAGGAGGTTATATCACATGAAGACGAAAATCATAAAAAATATAACCCGGATCAAGGACCCGGGCAGCGCCATCACCCATTTTATCGCCATGGTTCTGGCCATCGCGGCTATGACGCCGCTTTTAGTCAAAGCCAGCCAGAAATCCGGGCATTTCCTTTCCCTGCTGATTTTTATTTTAAGTATGATCGGCCTTTACGGAGCCAGCACCATCTATCACACACTGGACATTTCCCCAAAGATCAACCAGATGCTGCGCAAACTGGACCACATGATGATTTTCATTCTCATCGCCGGAACCTACACCCCCGTATGCATGATTGTCCTGGGTGACCGGACCGGATGGCTGCTTTTAGCTCTGGTATGGGCCATCGCGGCCGTAGGCATCGTCATCAACGCTTTTTGGATCACCTGCCCCAAGTGGTTCTCCTCTCTGATTTATATTGCCATGGGCTGGGTATGCATCCTGGCCATCACCAAGATCATCAGCGCCCTTCCGAAAGCCGGGTTTCTCTGGCTTCTGGCCGGCGGCATTATTTACACCCTGGGCGGCATCATCTACGCCCTGAAACTGCCCATTTTCAACTCCAGGCATAAAAATTTCGGTTCCCACGAGATTTTCCACCTGTTCGTCATGGGCGGAAGCCTATGCCACTATGTTATGATGTACCAGTTTGTAGCATAAGATTTTCCGCCAAAAAGCCTTCCACCAGCCGCTCCTTTTCCCTGCGGCTGAGTTTTTTTATGGCCCATTCCCGTTTCATCGCCTCCTCCTTGGTGGCGAACACTTCATAGTAGGCCAAGGAAACAGGCCGCCGGCTCTTGGTATATTTCGCGCCGCGGCCTTCATTGTGGGCCTTCACCCGTTCCTGCAGATGGTTTGTCCATCCGCAGTAAAAACTTCCGTCCCTGCAGGTCAGCAGATAGGTATAATTCTGAGTTTCTTTCATTTCCCATCACTTCCAAACTCTATTGCAGCAGTTATCATCTATGTAAACGGCAGCAGCACCTGAAATTGCGCCGCGGCCGCCCCGAAAGCAAATGCCTCCGTCATCTATATAAAAGCACCAGCTGGATGCGCATTGGAGCCTTTTTGTCTCTACCCTAATATATGACGGAGGCGTCAAAAGGTGCAGCCTTTAGAACCTCCCGCCGCCTCCTCCATGGCTGCGGCCGCTGCTGGAACGGTGGGTGGTGCTGCGGCCGGAAGATGGCCCCCCTGGCCCTGAGCGGCCGGAGGGTGCAACAATCCTCTGTCTGGTAACAAACTGGTTCACCAGCCGGTCCGGCGTCCCGTCGGCTCTGATCTGTGCCTGGGCCTGGTAGGCCATGGAAGCGTTCCTTCTTCTCCGATCCGTCTGCTCCATCCGGTAATCCCGGGCCACTGCCAGACAGGCGCCTGCCGCCGCCGCTCCTGCAACTCCCACCGCCGCCAGAGCTTCGTACCAGCGGATGCCCCGGTGGGGGCTCACCCGGCCGGTTTCCTCATCGTAGTTGTGCTGCCCGGACACAATTCCAGCTTCCGCGTACCTTTCAATCTCCTCCAGCACCAGGCGGGCGGAGCCGGCGTAGTCCTGGACCGAAAGGCGTGAAACCGCCTTCTCCCCCAGCTGCCGAATCCGTTCGTCAGTCAAAAGCCTGGTCATCTCCCCAAAGTTGGAAATGTAGTAATCTCCATGGATTTCCCCCGGACCATCCATATAAATCAAGTACAAGGCGCCGCTGTCCTCCCTGCCTTCCCCCAGTCCCATCCCATCATAGAAATCATCCGCGTACTCCCGGGCGCTGCTTCCCTCCTGCCGGAAGGCAGTCACCACCGCCAGGTCCATGCCGATGTTTTCCCGCTCCCTGGCAATCAGCTCCTCCAGTTCTTTCTTCTCCTGGTCCTCAAACAAGCCCGCCTGGTCGAACACCCGCTGCTCCCCCGGCGTTTTGGGCGCCTCCGCCGCCGCAGCGCAAAAGGGGAACATCCATATCAGAAGGAGCCCCAGACACAGCCCCCTCGCCCATTGTCTCCATCCGCTCATATAAAATACCCCACAATCAGCATAAAAATCAGCACCGGAAAAAACACCGCGGCAAAGAGTATGGCCAGCTTTCCCTTATCCACCGGCAGACAGCCGCAGGTTTTCCCCGTCTGCCCGTTCAATGCAAAGTAATAAATCCGGCCGCTTCCCTTATCCCGGTATGTAAGAGTCCACACAGGCAGAAGGGCGTAACTCCATTTTTCCTGGTCCCGCCGGACCTGGCTGTTGGTTACCTGAAAACTGCTGTAGGCGCCTCCCTGGCTTTTCAGTCCGTCCAAGAAGAACTCCTCCACCTCACGGCCCGCCTCCTGGCTGAACTGGTCCGACTCCATATCCCGCTTCTCCGCCTGAAAACCGGACAACAGCCCCATGGAAAATTCCCGGGCCTTCTCCGTTTCAAAAGGCTGAACCCCCTCTGCCAGGTTCCGGTCTCCCTTTTTCAGGGCGCTGCGCAGCAGCCCCTGTATGTCCGTTTCCCCGGAGCGGTTCACCGCGTAAATCCTTGTGGTGGTAATCCGCGTATTCCCCATCGTAGTCTGTGAAACAGAGGTTCCCTGTCCCTCCAGCGTTCCGGAAACATGGCAGCTATACATCCAGTAGGGGTAGTAAACCCCGGTCATGGTCTCCACATTTCCCTCCGAGCAAAATCCGTCCGGCACAAACTTTTTCCTGCCAACCCACTGTTCGAACATCTCCTTTGCCTTCTTCCGGTCAATCTGAAAGGGAATCACCAAATCCGGCCGGAATTCCCCGGAAAGTCTTCCCGAAAGCACCACCGGATTGTGGCAGTAGTAGCAAAAGGTAGCCGCCGTGGTTTCATCCGTAACAATCTGGGCGCCGCAGCTGGGACAAGTATAAAGAGCGGCGTTTTCCGCTTCCCCCTGTTCCTCTTCCCGGTCCTCGTTCTCATTCTCTTTCCCGGAAAGCTCCTCCAGTTCCTCCTGAGAAAATTGGGATCTGCAGTATTCGCACCCGTACTTCTGGGTCTCCGGATCAAAGATCAATCCGCCCCCGCAGTTGGGGCATTTATAGGTAATGGCTGCCATCGGGCATTCCTCCTTTAGTTATTCTGAGGATTTTTTGGTTTTCCGCACTCCGTACAGAACTTTCCCGTATTGACGGCGCCGCAGCTGCAGGTCCAGGAGCCAGAGGACGGCTTGGGCGTACCGCACTCGCTGCAAAATTTTCCGCTGTTTTGGTTTCCGCAGTTGGGACAGTACCAGACCTGCCCCTTGGGAGCGGCGGCCGCAGGCTGACCGGCGTTCTGGTTCATCTGCATCTGCTGCAGATTGGTCCCGGAAGCGGCTCCCATAAATCCTCCCCCGGCCTGCATCCCAAAGCCCATTCCCATAAAACCGGCCATGGAACCGGCAGAGTTAGAACCTGCTGCCTTCAGGCCCTCGGCGATGGAGCTCTGCACATATCCCTCCCGTACCGTGGGATCGCCCATCATAGCGCCCTTGTTGCGCATATTAATCAGATTCTGGGACTCCTCATCATAAGAAATGCTGGCGATTCCAACTGCCTGGATCTCCATGCCCCGCATCCGGTTCCACTCCTCATCCAGAGTCTGGGCCATATAGCTCCCCAGCTCCCGGCTTTTGGATGGCACATAGGAAATCCGCACCCCATCGGCGGACATTTGGTTAATGGCCGTCTGGAAGGCCTCCATAAACTCCGAGAAATACTGCTGGTTGACCTCCTCCATCTCCACCCGGTCCTGATTTTTCGGAATCACCTCCCGATAAAATTTCAGAGGATCCGTAATCTTTACCGAGTAGGTTCCATGGGCCCGCAGAAACAGCTCCGCGTTGTAGAAATTGTCAAAATAGTTGACCGCGTTGCGGGTGCCGAATTTCAGCCCCTTAATCTCCTGGAGGTTGATGTAGTAAACCTTCTGGACTCCCGGCGTAATACCTCCAAAGCGGATGCGGTTAAAGGATTCCTTTAAAGTCTCCCCAAACTGTCCGTTAAAAAGAGAGGGCATGGAGCTGTTTTCCACCTTATAGTAGCCCTCTTCCGCCGTGTAGTCCACCACTTTTCCTCCGTCCACCAGCATCATAAACTGGTTGGGATAGACGTGAATCAGGGAGCCGTCGGAGACCACATCTCCGCTTCCTTTGGTATTGGATCCCCGGCCCTTTCTCACCTGAATGCCGCGGACAAAAACCGTCTGGTCGCCCATATCGTCGGGCTCAATGGCCTCCAGCCACTGGTCGCCCAGGGCCGATCCCACCGCCTGCGTTACCGCTTTTATAATTCCCATCTTTTTACTCTCCTTTATTCTTTTCTTTGTTCCGTTCAGCGCGAAGGGACCTTCCCCGTTTCACAGGACTGACGCATCGCACCGCAAAGAACAGTAAGCTGCCGCTGAGAGCCAGCTGCAGCAGGATACTCGCCAAAACCCAGTGTTCCATAATCCAGCCCTGAAACTGTACGCCCATGATCCGGCACATGCTCTCGATGCCCATACCGCTCTTCGCCGGCCCGTTCATCACCGTGTAAAAGGTGGCCGCCGGATTTAAAAGCAGCAGGTAAAAGGCCGCTCCTGCCGTAGGTCTTACAATTTCCCCCGAGATCTGAACAGCTGCGCCATAGCGGCTCAAATGGCTGGAAGACAGGGCCATTGCAAACCGGTTGGCAAAATAAGTCCCCGCCACCAAAAGCCCCATCACACCGTAGGTGCAGACCGAAGCCAGGGTCGAACGCTTAAAAACAGCCGAGAAGAAGATTCCCATACTCCCGGCCACCAGGGCCACGGCCACATAGCATAAAAGCAGGGCCGCTAAATCCATCCAAGTGATTCCCCCAAATACCAAAACCATAGAAATGGGCGGGAAGCTGGAAACCACCAGCAGCACCATCACGCTCAAGGCGCTCAGCAGTTTTCCGGAAACAATCTGAGCGGGCGTCAGCAATGTGGTCAGCATCAAATCCAGGGTCTGCCGCTCCCGCTCTCCGCTGATCGATGCCGCCGTCAGGGCCGGAACGATAAACAAAAGCATAATAAATTCCAAGGACGCCAGCAGCTCGTACATCTGCATAAAGCTGGTATATTGAATGGAGGCGGAGGCTTTCACCTGGGCCATCACCGAGTACATATTCAGCAGGGCCACCGCGGACAGAACCCCATTAAACACCATTACAATCATGGAAATGCGGATGCTGCGGGCATTCACCCTGGCCTCTCTCTTATAAACCGGATTCTGCTTCATAGGACAACACCGACCTTTCCTCTTCCTGGTCCGTCAGCTGCATAAACACGGATTCCAGGCTTCCCGGTTCCCGGACGAAGCTGCTGACCATCACCCCCGCGCCAATCAGCTGGGCCAAAAGCCCCGCTTCCTCCTCCTGGTCCCCGGAGAAATGAATACTGATTTCCTGATCTTTCACCGTAATGGTCTGGACCATGGGGTTGCTCCGAAGCAGGGCAAGGGCCTGGTCCAGATTGCGGCAGACGGTAATCACCAATGGCTTGGAGGTATTGACCCTTGCCAGAATATCCTCCATATTTCCCTCTGCCAAGAGCCTCCCCTGGTCCAGAATTCCAATATCCGTACACAGCTGGGACAATTCCGACAACACATGGGAGCTGATGAGAATGGTCTTTCCCGCCTCCTGAAGCTCCTTTAAAATTTCCCGGAACTCAAAGCGGGTTCTGGGGTCCAGCCCGGAAGTGGGCTCATCCAGAATCAAAATTCTGGGATCATGAATCAAAGCCCTGGCAAGGCAGAGACGCTGCTTCATTCCCCTGGAAAGGCCGTCCACATAAAAATCCGTCCTTTCATCCAGCCCCACCTGCTCTAAGAGAGCCAGACACCGTTTTCTGGCCAAAAGCCCGTCCATATGATAGCAGGAGGCAAAAAATTCCATATACTCTCCCACCGTCAGATTGTCATAGACTCCGAAAAAATCCGGCACATATCCGATCTGGGGTTTCAATCCTCCCTCAAAATCTGTCACATCCCGGCCGTCGATCAGCACCTGGCCGCTGTCCGCCTCCAGCAGCCCGGTCATAATCTTAATCGCTGTAGTTTTTCCCGCCCCATTAGGCCCCACAAATCCATATAAAGCCCCTTCTCCTACCGTCATGGTCAGTCCGTTTAATGCGTGAAATTTCCCATAGGCCTTACGAAGCTCCTTTATTTCCAGCATTTACTCACTCCTTCCGATTACCGTCACAATAGGAAGAATAATATTTCCCATATAATCCTCCGCCTGGTCGTACAGATAGCGGACCGTCAGCGTATTTCCCGGAGACAGATAGGGGTCCAGGTCTTCCCTGGAATAGACTCCGGTAACGCTGTCCATCCGGTCGTAATTGCCCGTATTGTAATTGTAGAAATATACATCTCCCGTAAAAGGAACCGTATAATTGTACCGGAGGCTGGTAAGAACCTGTTCCGACTGGGAGCGGAACTGTACCTGCACCACCTCCGTATCATTTCCCAGATAATACTCCAGAATTAAAGGAGTCATGCTGTACATGGTATTGGTAGAGGCAAAGTATTCCCCGCTGATTACCTCCGGATCTCTTGGCAGAGCGGAATAGTAAACATAGCTGTCCTTTGTATAATCCACCTCCAATGGAGAGGTGATCAACGTAGTTCCATAGGTTTCCCCCGCCGGCTCCTCCAGAAAATCTGTCCGTCCGTCACTCTGAGCAAATCCTACGATTCTGGCTTCCTGACGGTAGGAATCCAGTGACTGTCCCATGTAGAAGGCCAGCAGATTGGTTCTTTGGATAGCTCTGACATTGTCCTCATCCTCCATATCGCTGCCGGCGTATCTGGAAGCGCCGGTCACCTGCTCCGCCATTACATATCCATAATTGGCGGCGCCGTAGATGACCTCCCGGCCGCTTAAATCCACCGTCTCCCCCGGCTCGATGCGTCCGATGAGAACCATCTGATTATATAAAAGCAGGGCCGCGTTTTCCAAAGGCTCCGGATAGCTGCTGGTAATGCTTCCTGAAATCTCTCCGTCGAAAAAGTGAATGTCTCCTTCAAAACCTTCTCCTGCATTTTCTCCGCTGCGCTCCATCATAAAGTATTTGGATTCAAATGCCCCGGTATCTCTGGTGCTGATTCTGGTGCCGTCCTGGTCAAAGCGCAGGGAAATGGACGGCTCCTCATCTCCGTTAAATTCCGGCTTGGCCTGCTCGTAATAGGCGCTCTGGGTAATGGGGTAAACCCGGTATTCCGGATTCAGACGGACCCAGTAAGGGCGCTTGCTGGGAGCCCGCATATTGATAAAGGTCATTTCCGATTCCCCGTCCCTGCCTGCGTCAATCACAGAAGCGTAGGTAAAGAATGGGCCGGAAAATCTGGTAGAGGTGCTCATCACCACCATAAAGCCGGTCCCCGCCAGGGCCAGCAGCAGCACGCCGGAGTAGTAATACCGACGCAGTCCCCGATGCTTTAAGAAAAAGTAAAGCCCCGGCCCCACCAAAATCACATAGGCCGCCGCCACAATCGTATACAGCCCCACATCCGGCAGACGGCTGACGTCGCCTGTATTAATCAGGTTCTGAACCGACCAAAACTGCTCTGATGTGGTTCCGTCGGAAAGCCGGACAATGCTCTGAATCCGGCTTTCTCCCAAAAGTTCTGTAAACATCCGGTCCACATAGGTAATATTCTCCCGGCAGAACTCCTCAATATCAGCGAAATCGTAAACCGCGGCCGCCACAAGGCCGCTTCCCGCCTGGGCAGCGGACAGCACCGTCACCTCATCGCTGGAAAGAATCTCCTGGGCCCCGTTGAGATAAACGTCCGTACAGGTCAGGGAAATGGTAGCGCTGGCCGGGCTCTCCTGGGCGAACTCCACGCCCATGTTAATATCCCTTTTTTCCGATTCCGGCAGAGGGCTTTCCAGAATTTCCTCTCCAAAGGCGTTCATTACCTTTTCTCCGTAGGCTCCTGTTCCAAAAAGCAGAACGCCTCCCCGACCCACCCAGTCCCAGATGGCCTCCACCTGAGCGCCGGATAGACGGGCGGTATCAAAATTAGAAATCAAAAGCACATCCAGCTGATCCAGCCCCAGCCCGTCGGTGGGAATCAGCTCAGGCGTCAGCTCGATCATTCTGGTCCGGAGGGTGCTGTAGCTGATGCCCACATTATTCAGATAGCCCAGCCGGTCCATGGAATCGCTTAAAACCCCAATAAACAGCTGAGCCGTTCCTTCCTCCACATCCAGTTTCAGGCGCTTGCTGGCAATTTCCTGTCCCTCCTCGTCCAGCACCTTCAAATACATTTGGTCAATCTGGCCTCCCAGGGAAACGCTTAAATTCCTTTCTTCCTTCTCTCCCTCCGCCAGCTCTATTGGGTACTCGTAGCGGTAAAGGTTATAGTCGGATTCCATGGTCAGCACACAGAGGGTCCCGGAAAAGCTGCCCTCTTCCCGGTTTTCCAGACTTACTTTAATCGGCAGGAAACGGCCGCTTTTGGCCATATTCTGGTAGCCATATACTGCATCCAGAAAAACCCTGCCATCCTCCAGACCGTTTTCCCCCTGCGTTTCTCGTCCATAGGCTGTAAATGTCAAAAAGACGCAGCAGGCTGCGGCAGCCAGAAGCCTGACTGCCGCCCGGATGCGTCTTTCATATCTGTTTTTCATATCTGCGACTGAAATTTGGTCCATCATTTTCTGCTCTCCATCAGTCAATAGCATCAAAATGCTCCTTATTAATATCAAAATGTACCTGAAGCTTCACTGTAAACACCGTTCCGTTTAAATCGCTGGATACCCCGATGCTGCCTCCATGCATCTCCACAATCTCCTTGGCGATGGCCAGGCCCAGCCCCGTCCCGCCTGTTGAACTGGAGCGGGACTGCTCCACCCGGTAAAATTTGTTGAAAATCAGAGGGAGCTCTTCCGCCGGAATTACAAAGCCGTAATTGGTCACCGACACGGAAACCACTTCTTCCTCCGCCCGGATCTGCACCAGCACCCGTTTGCCGTCCGCCCCGTATTTAATGGCATTTCCAATTAGATTATCAAACAGGCGGGCCAGAAGCGCTCCGTCCGCCGTAATCGTCTTGGCCGGCACATTGCTCTGAAGGTCATAGGATAAGCCTTTCTGGGCAAAACTGGGGTAAGCTTCCTCCAGAAGCTGACCGAGCAGCTTCACAATATCCAGCTGGGTTACATGCATGGCAATCTTCCCATAATTCAGCTTTGTAAATCCAAATAAATCCTGAATCAGTTTCTCCAGCCGCTTGGATTTCCCATAGGCAATCTCTATGTACTTGCTCTGAAGCTCCGGGGCAAGGGATGGATTCCGCTCCAGAAGCTCCAGATATCCGATAATGGAGGTGAGAGGAGTTCTCAGGTCATGGGCCACGTTGGTAATCAGCTCATTTTTCGTTCGCTCTGACTCCCGTTCCTTCTCCATCAGGCGGCGGATATCCTCCGCCATCTTGTTCAGATTAGCCGCCATGCCGGAAAACTCATCATCTCCCACCACCTCCACCGTGGTATTTAAGTTTCCCTCAGATAAATCCTGAATCGCGTCGGAAATCTGATTCATATACCGGATGGAAGGCCCCTGCAGAAACAGCAGGGTACCGGAAAACAACAGAATGCCAAAGAGTACATAAATCAGCACCACCAGCGGCTGAGAGCCGGAAATCGCCTCAATCATCCTGCCCTGATGGCCCTCCTCTTCCAGATAGCGGACCAGCATGGAAATATTGGCTACCAGAAAAATCTCCACCAGACAGGTGATGATGGCGCTGTAGATAATATTCATCACAATTCTGGCATAGTAGCGCCTGCTTACATCATTTTTCAATCTTATAACCTACTCCCCATACTGTGGTAATAATCTTATTCTGTCTGGTATCCTCCTTCATCTTTCCCCGAAGTCTCCGGATATGTACCATTACCGTATTGTTGGCCTCATAAACTTTCTCATTCCACACCTTCTCGAAAATCTCATCGGTGCTGAATACCCGGCCCGGGTTGGAGGCCAGCAGGTAAAGGATATCAAACTCAATAGGCGTCAGCTTGATCTCCTCTCCATCCACAATTACCTTATGATTGTCTTTATTAATAACCATTCCTTTGATGGAAATCTCATTTCCCACCCGGTCCCTGGCGGCGCTGTTGGGATTAAGCTGGGTATAGCGCCTCAGCTGGGACTTTACCCGCGCCGTCAGCTCCAGAGGATTAAAGGGCTTTACCACATAGTCGTCCGCCCCTGTTCCAAGTCCCAGGATTTTATCCAGGTCCGTGGACTTGGCGCTGAGCATAATGATGGGAATGTTGTTGGTCTCCCGGATTTTCTTGCACATATCCAGTCCGTTCATCCCCGGCATCATAATATCCAGAAGGACCAGATGGATCTCCTCCTTCTCCAGGATTTCCAGACCCTGGGCGGCGTTCTCCGCCTTAAATACCTTATATCCGTCACTGACCAGATAAATTTCAATCAGGTCCGCAATCTCTTTTTCATCATCCACAACCAGAATGTTAATATCGGGCATGGTTTTTCCTCCTTCAAGTTTAAGCTATCCCCATTCTATCACATCTTCCTTTCTTTTTCCTTACTTTTTTCATGAGATTTCCCGGGAATTTGTGGCAGACGTTGAAGACGGTTGGAACTTTAGGGAAACATACCCTGTGTAATCGTTATAATGAAAACCGCAGCAAAAAGGAAGGACCCTCCTGCAAGCAGTCCTTCCTCAAAATCCCTATCTTTCTATTCAATCCCCGCTCTCAATGGGCTTAAAAATCCGCGTCACCACCGGGTCGTCGGCCTTGCGCACCGAGTCTGCGGCGGCGATGGCCTCCCGGCAGAACTGCTCCTGGGAGTTGACCAGCACCTTACCCCGCTTATCCTCCTTGGCGTAGGTTCCGTCCGGCTGAAGGATGTGGGCCTTCACGTTGTCCTCCAGCTCCACATCCAGGATGTGGATGACCTCCTCCTTCAGCTTCTCATCCTCCACCGGGAACATAATTTCCACCCGGCGGTCCAGATTCCTGGGCATCCAGTCGGCGCTTCCCATGTAAACCTCAGGGCTTCCGTCGTTGTGGAAATAGAAAATCCGGCTGTGCTCCAGGAAATTTCCCACAATGGAGCGGACGGAAATATTCTCGCTCAAGCCCGGAACTCCCGCCTTCAGGCAGCAGATTCCCCGGACCACCAGCTCAATTTTCACTCCCGCGTAGGAGGCGTTGTACAGAGCGGTGATAATCTCCTTGTCGCAGAGGGAGTTCATCTTCGCCTTAATGTGGGCCTCCCGTCCGGCTCTGGCGTGATCCGCCTCCCGGTTAATCATCCGCAGGAAACGCTTTCTCAGCCACAGGGGCGCCACCACCAGCCGGTTCCAGGCCAGGGGCTCGGAATAGCCGGAAAGCATATTAAATACGGCGGTGGCATCCTCGCCGATCTGGGGATTGCAGGTCAAAATGCCGCAGTCCGTATAGAGCTTCGCTGTGGAATCGTTGTAGTTTCCGGTTCCCAGATGGACGTACCGGCGGATTCCATCTTCCTCCCGGCGCACCACCAGGGTGATCTTGCTGTGGGTTTTCAATCCCACCAGACCGTAAATGACATGGCAGCCGGCCTTTTCCAGCTTTTTGGCCCAGTTGATGTTGTTCTCCTCGTCAAACCGCGCCTTCAATTCCACCAGAACCGACACCTGCTTGCCGTTGTCCGCCGCCTCGGCCAGAGCCGCAATGATGGGGGAATTTCCGCTGACCCGGTACAGGGTCTGCTTGATGGCCAGCACCTCCGGGTCCCTGGCCGCATCCCGCACGAACCGCACCACCGGGTCAAAGCTCTGGTAGGGGTGATGGAGAAGGATATCCCCTTTGCGGATATTGGTAAACAGGTCGTCATCGTTCATCAGAGCCGGAACCGGCTGAGGCGTATATCCCGGAGTCTTTAAATGATCAAAGCCGGGAAGGCCGTACATCTTCATCAGGAATGTCAAATCCAGAGGGCCGTTGATTTCAAAGATATCCGGACTGCTGATGGAAAGCTCCTTCTTCAAAATCTTTAAAAGCCGCTTATCCACATTGGACTCCACCTCCAGGCGGATGGCCTCTCCCCACTGGCGCTTCTTTAACTGCTTCTGAATCTCTTCCAGAAGGTCTACCGCTTCCTCCTCGTCAATGGTCAGATCGGCGTTTCTCATAATCCGGAAGGGATGGGAGGCTACGATATCATAGTTTAGGAACAGAGAAGGCATGTTGCGCTCGATTACCTCTTCCAAAAGGATTACCTGGCGGAGCACCTTGCCGTCCTCCTGGACAGGAGGCAGCTCCACAATTCTGGAGATGACCGAGGGTACCTGCACCATGGCAAACTCCAGCTCCCCGTTCCCATCCTTTTTCTTTTTTAAGAGGGCCGCGATATTCAATGTCTTGTTGCGAATCAAAGGAAAGGGCCGTGAAGAGTCAAAGGCCATGGGAGTCAGAACCGGATATACGTTTTCCTGAAAATACTGATCCACAAACTCCCCTTCCTCCTCCGTTAAATCCTCATGGGCGGTAATCACCCGCAGGCCGTTCTGTCTCAAAAGGGGAAGCAGAGAACGGTTGTAAGTAGAATACTGCAGCTCCACCAGCTGATGAGTCTTTTCCGCAATGGCCTCCAGCTGCTGGGAGGGCGTCATGCCGGCAATATCCGGCTTGGTATATTTTGCGTGGACCATATCCTTTAACGACGCCACCCGCACCATATAAAACTCATCCAGATTGGATTCGGTAATGCTTAAAAATTTCAGCCGTTCAAAGAGCGGGATCGTCTTATCCCTCGCCTCGCTTAATACCCGATAGTTGAACTCCAGCCAGCTCAGCTCCCTGTTGACATAATTTGACGGATTTGCTCCAAAATCCGGGGTCTGGCTGTTATTTACCTTCTTTTTTCCTTCCACTGCCGCCATGGCCTAGCTCCTCCTCTTCTGCTTTAATATGGGCCGTATTCCAAAAATCTCCTCAAAAAAGTCCGCCTTCTGCGCAAAAGACTGAGCTTCCAGAGAGATATCTCCCTTGTATCCCGTAATCACTACCAGTTCTCCGTCCCGGACGCTCATCCGGCAGTCCGCCAGTTTTCCGCTGTGGCCACGGTCCATGGAATTGGCCAGCCGCAGAATAGCCGTCAGCTTCGCGATGCGGATGGTAATATCATTTTGACTGACCTGCGGTTCCCCATACGGATGGAAATCCGCCGCCAGCTGAACCCTGTCATAGTCAAAGTCACGGACATTGTAGCGGACCACATTTGCGATGATTTCCCTCTCCAGGTGGCTCAGTCCGATGATCTCCGTAGACATAATGATATTGTACGCGCACTCATTGGAATTGCGCATGCTGATGAATTTGCCGCAGGCGTGAAGAATCACCGCGATCTGCAGCAGCAGACGGTCCCTGCTGCTTAGACCGTGGTATTTCTTAATGCTGTCAAAAATAGCGCCGGCGTACTGCTCCAGATACTGATTATGGGTCTGATGGCATTTGTACCGCTTCGCCATGTTCCGGGAAGCCGCCACAATATCATTCTCAAAATTATGCCCCAGTTTGAGAAGCTTCTTCTCCTGGCCGTACTCCGCAGCGATTCCGTCGCAAAGACGGATGCCCGGAAGCCAGAACAGCTTGGCCCCTGTAATTTCCATCACCCGCTTGTAGACCACAACCGCGGGAAGAAGAAGGGATGCGTACTCCGCAGTCACGCCGAAGCGCTCCTCGATCTGATCCAGAGTCATACCGGTAAACAGGTCATAAAATTTCATAAGCACTGACGCCTCCAGACAGTCGCCGGACACCCTCTGTCCGATCTGGCGCAGCAGGTATAAGATATTGTCTCCAATTCCGATCAAATTGGTGATCTGCCGGTCCTTCAGGTACATCTTCCGGAAGGTAAACAGCTCATTATCCACAATTTCCTCAATCTGCTGTCTGTGAAGCTGGGCCGTAGCGGGGATCCTCTCCAAAAGGCTCCGGATACGCAGAGCGCCCAGAGGCAGATTCTGGGTGGTCACCAAGGCGTCCTTATCAAAGAGGGAAATCTGAGCGCTTCCGTACCCCATATCCAGAATAGCAGCTCCCTCCTGGATAATGCGATTGAACTCCGCTGCCTTGGAAGCGATTCCCTTATAGCTAATCAGGCGCTGTTCCGAGTTGCTGATCACACGAATGTTCAGCCCGGTCCTCACCCGAATCTGATCCAGAATAATCTGTTTGTTTTTTGCTTCCCGCATGGCGCTTGTGCCATATGCCCGATAGTCTGTCACCTTATAGGTGTTCATAATTTTCACAAAATCCTCCAGTACCCGGCATAACTCCTCCACCAGCTCGTAGCTGATTTTACCGGTACTGTAGGTATCTTTTCCCAGGCCAATCACATGACGAACCTCGTCCACCCGCCTTAAGCCATTTCTGGCGGACAGTTCATAGATACCCAGCTCCAGTTCAAAAGAGCCTACGGTAATGGCCGCAAATGTTTGTACTGCCATATTCTTTCCTCCCCTGCCGGCACAGACCGGCTTATTTCGTATCTGTCCGTAATAATTCAGGACGGTTTACCGGCCGGTCAGAAACCGGACAAAAAACGGGCCGTCATAAACAGTTACGATTATAGCTGAAACCGGTTCCCTTCGCCGTCAGCTTTCTGTGAATTTTAAGTAAAATCCATGTAAAATTTTGTTTTTCTCCCAGTTTATTCCTCTTTGGCACCCTTCTTGATCTCCTGGGTTCCCATCATATGGGTAATGAACTGTGCAGCCGTCCGTCCGGACAGTCCGCCATGGCTCAGTTCCCATTGATTGGCCGCCTCGTACAGCTGTTCTATCGGCATCTGAAGCTGATGACGTTCAGCCAAACTCTTCACGATCTCCTGGAACTGGCGCTTATCCGGTGAGCCGTAGTAGATGGTAACCCCAAACCGGGCAGCCAGAGATAGTTTTTCCTGAACCGTATCGTTGTTGTGCAGCTCATCGTCCAGTTCCCGTTTATCGCTGAATTTTTCCCGGATCAGATGACGCCGGTTGGAGGTAGCGTAAATCAGCACGTTCTTCGGCCGCTTGCCCAAGCCCCCTTCCAGAATCGCCTTTAAATACTTGTACTCCAGCTCATAATCCTCAAAGGACAGATCGTCCATGTAGATAATGAACTTGTAGTTCCGGTCTTTAATCTGCTCCAGCACATCGGAGAGCGTCTTAAACTGGTGCTTGTATACCTCAATCATACGCAGGCCCCGGCCATAATATTCATTTAATACCGCCTTCACGCTGGAGGATTTCCCGGTTCCCGCATCTCCAAACAGAAGTACGTTGTTGGCCTCCTTACCAGCCAGAAAGGCTTCCGTATTCTCCACCAGCTTTTTCTTCTGAAGCTCGTATCCCACCAGATCCTTTAGGTACACATGCTCCACGTTGATGATAGGGTCGATGACCACCTGATGGTCCTCCTCCCGCTCCACAATGCGGAAGGCCTTGTTTAAGCCGAACTTGCCTACGCCGAATTCCCGGTAAAATTCCGCGGCGTGGATCTGAAACTCCCCGGGATTGCGGGACTTCTCCAGCTGTACCGCCAGATTCACAATCCGGTCCCGAATCCGGCGGTTAAAAACCCGGCTGTCCGCCTGGGCCGGCCGGTAGCAGGACAAAAGCTCCCACACCGCCCCTCCCAGAGACCGGATGTCATAATCAAACAGCTCCTTAAATATGGCGAAATCCTCCCTGGCCAGAGCATCCAAGGATCCCCCCGCCTGTCCCCGAATCTCGCAGGAAATGCTGTAAGCATTCTCATGATTGGCAATGCACAGCGCCAGAAAGCAGTGCCACAGATTGCCCTCGAATCCGTATTTGGACGCCAGCTCAATCAGCTGGTTCGCCAGCCTCCACACATCCCCGGACATGCCGCCGGTTTCCAGGGCAGCATCCATCTCCTCCAGCAGATTCTGATATTCCATGTTCCGGTAAAGAATCAAATGTTCTGTCTTCATATATATTTTACTCCATTTCTGTCTGCGGCAGCGCCGTTAATAGGTTCCCAGAATCCGCATGGATGCCGCCTCCGCGGCAATCCCTTTCAGGGCGTTCTGCACCGCCCCGTCCCGAAGGGAACCTTCCACATCTACAAAAAACCGGTACTCCCAGCTCCTGCCTTCGATTGGCCGGGACTCGATGCGCAGCATATTCACCTGATTGTAAATGAAATTTCCCAGCATGTTGTACAGGGAGCCGCTTTTGTGAGGCGCCTCAAAGCAGAGGCTTATTTTTCCCGCGCCTTCACAGTATACCGCTCTGGGCGCCAGGATAATAAAGCGGGTAACGTTGTCCTTGTTATGATTGATAGCCGGAGCCAGAACCTTTAAGCCGTAAAGCTTTCCGGCAATTTCGCTGGCTACGGCAGCCTGACTTTTTAAGCCGTCATCCGTAATCTTTCTGGCCGCCACCGCGGTATTCTCCACACTGATCTGCCTCCACTTGCGATGGCTGTTCAGATACCTCGAACACTGCATCAGGGCCTGGGGATGAGAATATACGGTTTCTATATCTGACAGCTGGGCGTCCGGCAGCCCCAGCAAAGCATGAGTCACCGCCAGCTGAGTTTCCGCCACAATATAATTGGAGTGCTTAATCAGCAAATCATAGTTGTTGCTCACCGCTCCCGCGGAGGAATTCTCAATAGGCAGAACGGCATAGTCCGCCCGTCCCTCCTCCACCTCCACCATGGCGTCCTCCCAGCTGGGCACATGGTACATGTCTGTCTGCTCTCCGAAAAACTGAATGGCCGCCCCATGGCTGTACGCTCCCTCCACGCCCTGATAAACCACCCGGACTCCCTCTGTTTTCAGAAAAGGGATTTCCTCAAATCCCAAATCCACCGTTTGCCCGTGGTCCGCCAAAATCTGATACTGGCGCTTCCGGCTGACTGTCATCATCTGGGTGAACAATTCCCGTACCGCCTGACGGTTAAAGTCTCCGCCGGCCATAGACTCCACCGCTTCCAGTTTTTCCTTTTCCCGTTTTCCGTCGTAAACCGCCTTTCCGGTCTCCAGCTTATATTCCGCCACATCGCAGCAAAGCCTCATTCTCTCCTGGAACAATTCCACCAAACGGGCGTCAATCCCGTCCAGTTTTTTCCGAATTTCCTGCAAATCCAGATTTTTCATATGTCTCCTATGTCCTCCTTATTTACAATGGCTTCGGACGGCGGCTCCTGCTTTCCCGCCGTCCCGGATTGTTGCGTCTGTTATAAGAAAGCCCGGTTGTTTCACCGGGCTGTTTGTTAAGCGCTGGCCTCCATGTCTTTCAGCATGGAGATGATTACCTCTCGTGTGTAGGCGCCGGAGTGCTTACGCTTAGCCGGCTCCAGCTCCTTAATCAGAAAGGGCTTTCCGTACCGGATTTTCACATGTCCCGGCCGGATAAAGGGCAAGTGGCTCTCAAAGATCTCCGCTGTTCCCATGATAGCTACCGGAACTACCGGACAGCCGCTTTTCTCCGCAATCTTTAAGCTGCCCTCGTGAAATTCCATCAAATCCAGAAGTTCTCCCTCACCCCGGGTTCCTTCCGGGAAAATCCAGACGGAAACTCCCGACTTGATCTGCTCAATGGCCGCAAGAATTGTTTTCAATCCTTCCTTGATATTTTCCCGGTCCAGAAACAGGCAATTCACATCCTTCATCCAGGTCCGCAGCAGAGGATAGCGAAGCATCTCCTTCTTTGCCACGAAGCCCATCAGTCCGGGAACCGTCACATATCCGGTGAGAATGTCAAAATAGCTTCTGTGATTTCCCACATAGAGTACCGCCCGGTCCTTCGGAACCTGTTCCAGGCCCTCTATGGTAATCCGCACCCCCGCCAGCTTCAAAATAAAGCGGAAAATTCCCTGAATCACCCTTATGCTGATTCTCTGCCTCTTCTGGCTGTCGAATTTGTCCATAGCCCACAGCACCAGCAGCAAGGGGATACTAAGAATCAGAAACAGCACCACGGTCAGTGCCACCAGAATGAATCTTATCATCGGTTTTCTCCTTTTCCAGACGGAGCCTGACTCCGCCGTCTGCCCCGGAGCAGAGGTTTTTGTCCATATTTCCCCGCCGCCCAGGACTGTCATTCTTCATTATAGTAAAATCCGCCTTCAAATACAATACCTGACTTCACAGGTTTTTGTAAAGTTGACGGTCTATTTCTGTAAAAGAAGCGATCGGAGATTTTTATGTACCCTAAGGCCAAATAACGCAGCCGCATCAGGCGGGCTGCGCCGCTCTACTATGGTCTTTCGGACAACCATTCAAACAACAATCCTGTTCCGAACCATAAAGGCGCGAAACCCAGACGGATTACTCCGTCGATATTGTCCGGCCAGATGGAATAATCCCACGGGCAGACTCCAAGACCCATGAGCCATCGGCCCGACAGGTATTCCATCAGAAAAATCAATACCATATAGAGGAGTCCGTGACGAATGTATCGCGCCACAGGTTTTGATCCCGTAGTCCGGACTCCTGGATTTTCCTCCGGCCCGTCTACCCACCAATCTACCAGACGGCCCATGGGAGACAACAGAGCCCCCAGCCCATAGATCGGGAACATAATCAGGGAAGTCTGCCCCATCATTTTCCAGTTTCCTCGCGCCAAAGAATCTAGGGCGGTAAACACCACCTCCAGGCACCAGCCGGCTATGCCGCAGCGAATAAAGTTCATCGAAAAAAGTTTCAGGTTCTGTCTGCTCATAGCCCTTAGTATGACCTGCTCTCTTCCGCCCGATTCATATTTCGGAAGCATCCATCAATTTCCGCGCTACAGCAGGGGAGATAGAAGCCGGCTGCACTGCTCCTTTATCCGCATCCACAGGCTCCGCCCCGCGTACCCTTCCCTTGTCATCTCCCTGCAGTGGGGCAAATCATCCAGAAACGCCTGTTCCAGCCTTCCCGTAACCTCAGAATCGTAAATCGTGGCGTTAACCTCAAAATTCAGTTCAAAACTGCGAATGTCCATGTTTGCCGTCCCGTAGCAGCTGACCAAGCCGTCCGCCATCACCCCCTTGGAATGAAGGAATCCATTCTCATAGATATAGCAGCGGACCCCGTAATCCAGAAGTTCTCCCGCATAGGAGCAGGTGGCCCAGTACACAAACGGGTGGTCCGGCTTACAGGGAATCATCAGGCGTACATCTACTCCCGACTGGGCGGCGATCTTCAGCGCCGACAAAATCGCGTCATCGGGAATAAAATATGGGGTTTGAATATAAATATGATGCCTGGCCTTGTGAAACAGCTCCAGATAATTGTTGCGGATATGGGGCTCCCTGGTATCCGGGCCACTGGCTACAATCTGGATGTGAATTTCCTCTTCTGCCTCCGCTCCGGGCCACAGGTTTTTCTGAACCCCATCCAGCCGCTCCCTGGCTTCCTTTGCCTCATCGCCAAAGTATCGCAGTTCCTGAAACAGATTCTCTCTGGTCGCATAGTTCCAGTCCAGAGCGAAACGGATCTGCAGTCCGATGGCCGCCTCCCCGGTAATTTTTAAATGAGTATCTCTCCAATAGCCAAACTTTGGATCCTTGGAAATATATTCTCTGCCAATATTAAAACCTCCCACAAACCCGATATTTCCGTCGATTACCACGATTTTACGGTGGTTGCGGTAATTGACCCGCAGATTCAGCCAGCCCAGAAAGGGAGGGAAGAAGGCGCCTACCTTGACGCCGGCGGTCCTCAGCTGTTCCCAGCGGCCCTTGGGCATGAAGCGGCCTCCCATGCCATCGTAGAGAATCCGCACTTCCACTCCTTCCCTGACCTTTTCAATGAGAATCGGAACAATAGAATCAAACAGTTCGTCTTTTTTTATAATATAATACTGAATGTGGATAAAGCGGCGGGCACGGCGTATTTCCCGGCGCAGGTCCTCAAATTTTGCCTGTCCGTCTGTGAAAATACGCACCTGGCGGTTTGCGGTCAGAACAGATCCTGATGTCTCCAAATTGTACAAAATCAAGCTTGCGTAATCGCGTGCTATGGCATCTCCCTGGCCGGCTTCATATTCTCCGCTCTGTTTCAGAAGCTGTTCCTGATGGCGAATGGGGAAATTCAGGCGATCCTCTACACCTTTTACCCGAAACATCCGGCTCTTTTTCAGATTTTGCCCAAACAGCAAATAAAAAACTACTCCAAACACAGGGATAAAATAAATCGCCAGCAGCCAGGTCCAGACCGATTTCGGATCTCTCCTCTGAAAGAAAATAATTCCGATGGTCAAAACCAGATTCAAAAATACCAGATTGTCAAGGATCCAGGACCAAACAGCAGAAACCGCGGACCCCACATTCGTCATATTCAACCGCCTTTCTCGAAGGATTTCCCTTTGGGATTTCCTTTCATTTATAATTCCTGACTCGGATACTCTATTTCCAGGTCTCCCTTTTCATCCCAGGTCAGCCGGACCCGAATGGGCGCGCAGTAATAAGTCAGCTGCTTCAGCCTTCCTGCCGGGATATCCACAACCACAGACTCAATCCTGGCTCCCGCCTGCCCCGGTCCCATATAGGATTCCAGAACATTTCCCGTCCGGTCCAGTTCCAATCCGATCAGCGGGAAGATATCCTTTGTTTTCAGCTTTCCCTGACTCTGTTTTTCCTCCAGATACCAGGAAACCGCATCCGCTGTAATCTGCGCCTCCTCCAACGCCGCCGCTCTTTTGGCCGACTGCAGCAAGGATTGCGCCTTGGGGACCATGATAATCATAAGTATAACCAAAATTGATAAAACTACGACCAGTTCCAGCAGCGTATATCCCCCTGTTTTCCTTTTCTCCTCTGTTTTTTTCACTTCGCCTGGGCGCTCCCTTCCCCGGTTTTTCCGTCATAAATCCCAATATAAACCTTGCCGTTGATCTCCCCCTCCCAGGTCGCGGTGTCTGTATCCGGATCGTAAGCGCTGTCCTCCATTTCCTCTTCTTCCAACAGTCCGGCCTCTACCATTGTATACTGGCTTTTGCCAAATGTATACTCCGATCTTGCGTTGGCCACAGCCACCTCCCTGGCGGACCGGTCACGCAGCGCCTGGTAGGAGGGAACCGCCACCGCTGTAAGTATAGCCAGAATAGCGATCACGCAAACCAGCTCAATCAGTGTAAATCCCCCGGAATTAAATTCTTTTATCCTCTTCTTTCGTATCATATCTGTCCGCCTTTCTTTTCTTTATGGTTAACCCACATCGTAAACCAGGGTCTCCAGTTCCTCCAAAGTGGTTTCACCTGCCCGGACCATAGCCACTCCCAGGCTTTTCAATCCGGGAAGTCCCCTGCTTTTATGATAGCTGCGGATTTTTCCCGCTGTTGCTCCCTCTAAAATCATTTCCCGGATCTGCTGGTCCACTTCCATCATCTCATACACCGCCCGCCGGCCCTTCCATCCAGTTCCTTTGCAGCGGTCGCATCCTACGGCTCTCCAAAACAAAGGGAGCGGTGTCTCCTCCTCCCCCTCTGTTAATCTCCGGTACAGTTTAATCTGATCCGTCCCCGGCTCACAGGGCTGTTTGCAGCAGGGACACAGCTCTTTTACCAGACGCTGAGCAATGACTCCGGTCAGAGCGGAGGCCACAAAATAGGGCGCCGCCTTCATATCCAGCAGACGGGTTACCGCCGAAGCGCAGTCTCCGGTATGAAGGGTTGACAAAACCAAATGTCCGGTAATCGCCGCTCTGAGACCGATGCTGACCGTCTCCTCATCCCGCATCTCCCCTACCATGATTACATCCGGATCCTGACGAAGAATCGCCCTCAGTGCCGCCGCAAAGGTCAGTCCGGAGCCCGGTCGAATCTGCAGCTGATTAACCCCTTCCATCAATTTTTCTACCGGATCCTCCGCTGTCATTATATTAATATTTCTGTCGGACAGACGCTTTAGCGCTCCATAAAGAGTCGTGGTTTTTCCGCTGCCCGTAGGACCGGTTACCAGAATCAGACCATAAGGGGCCTTTAGCAGACGATCAAAAAGGCGGATCTGTTCCGGCACCATTCCCATCCTCTCTACATCCATCAAATGATCGTCCCTGCCCGTATCCAGCAGGCGAAGCACAATCTTCTCCCCATACACGCCCGGCACCGCGCTGATTCGAAGGTCCGCTCGAATCCTTCCCCGAATATAACGGCAGGCGCCATCCTGAGGCAGGGTCTTCACCGCAATATCCATATTTCCCATTACCTTCAGCCGGGTAATCACTCCCCGATGCAGCTCCATCGGCAGGGATCCGTAAGGCCTCAGTTCCCCGTTCACGCGAAATCGAATGGTCATCTTTTCTGCCCCCGGCTCTACATGAATATCGCTGGCGCCCAGATCATAAGCCCGTTCAATTACGGAACGGACGATAAAAACCGCCGGCCGCCCATTTTCCTCCTCCTCTTCCCATATATTCCTTTGAGCGGATGGGTCGTCTGCCCGAATCGTTGTCCCATCCTCCCAATTGCCAGCCTGGTCCTCCGGCTCCTCCGTTCCTTCCTTTCTCATATCAGCCAGCGTTTCCTCACTAATATATCCCAGCTCCGTCAGCACTTCCTCCAGACTCTTTCCCGGCCTTCCAAGGGCAAAATATTTTGCCCTCCGGATCTGTCCTTCTGTCAAAATCCCTTTTTGAACCAGTTCTTCCTCTATCGGCTTTCTCATATGGGATCCCCCTGCCTTTCTTCAGTCTCAATCCTGGAAACAAAGGAAAAATGATAGCCGCCGCATTCCACTTCCGTCACAACTTCCGCAGCCGCTTCCCGGGGACTGGCGGTAATCCTCATCTCTACCTCCAGATCATCCGCCTCACCATTCCCCAAAAGGAGACCCTGATTCTGTCTCACCGCCTCCGCTACCGGTCCCTCCCCTTCCCGGATTCTGCTGCAGACAGACTGATGGACACTCCTAGCCCTTTCCTGAGCTGTCATGTAAGTGAACGTCCTCAGGCCGGACCGGCTTCCAATCCGGACCAGATTCAAAAAGCCCAGACTAAGTACAGAAACCAAAGCCAGCAGAAGGATCACAAATACCATAGCTCCTCCCGCTTTTCCTGTTTTATTCATAATACCCTCCCACCGAGACGGTCAGATTTCTTACAGCCAGAATCTCCTCTGTCTGAAAGCCCCGAACTGCCCGAATCTCTCCTTTAAGCTGCTCCTCTGTTGTATCCGAAAAATCCAGCTGGATGCGAATCATGCCGTCATCCGCAGCACTTAAATCATCCGCTCTCAGATGTTTCCACTGGCCGGTTTTTTCATCCAGGAAGCAGAGAATCTCCTGATTTCTCCCCGCAGGCTGGAACTGGACAGCGTTTTGGATCTGATTTTGTATTTCCATATAAGCGGCGGCGCATAATTCCCAGGCCTGCTCTTTCTGCCATTGGTTTTGAAAGGACTCCATCTGGCCTTCCGCCATCCTATAAGCTCCCGCCGCGGCCAGGCTGAATATCGCTGCGGCCACCACCATTTCGACCATAGTGTATCCGCCCGCGAAGGAACTGCTGAATCTTTTCTTGGGATCATGGCCGGTAATACCGTACCGTCCACGTACCTCCCGCTTCCTCCGTCCGTATCTCATACTCTGTCAGCACCTCCTCCATTTCTTCCGTTCCCATCCGGAACCGAAGCTGAAGCTCCTGACTGGTAGGCTCCCCTGCATTTTCCTGAACCATAGCTGACGCCTGATCTCCAAGACGCTCCATTCGATGAATCCGAACCATCTGATTTCGCGTCCCCAAAGAGATCGTCAGGCACACCGCACCAACAGCGGTCAGAAGAGCCATTGCAATCACGGTTTCAATCAGTGAAAATCCGCCTTTTCTCTTATTCTTCATCACATTTCCCCATCCATATAATACAGACCCAGCTCCATTTTCAGATATACTCCTTCCGTCTCCGGCTGCGCTTCCATCCGATCAATCAGAACCGCCTCTTCCATCTCATGGATTCCTTCCGCCACATCAACTGCGCACTCAAAATCCGGCCCTTCCAATTCTATTTCTACCGGTAGTTTTCTCAAGGCCGATTCCTCACCTGCCTCCTGAGCTTCTCCTGCCTGAAAGCTCACAACCTCCATGCCCGCCTCCGCCGCCAGCTCCTGTACAAGCCGGTCTACCTCCTCCGGACGGGCCTCCTTTAAAAGGGATATCTGAAATTTTTCGTCCTCTTCTAACTGCCCGGCCCGGCGCTTCCGCTCCTCCTCTTCCAGGTTCCATAGCTTTTGTCTTGCCGTCTCACGCTCTTTCAGCGCCGGGAAGAGAATCATATTCCAGCCCAAATATCCGATATACATGGCCAGTGCTGTTCCAAGCAAAATTCTCTCACGCCCCGTCATTTTTGTCCTCCTCCATTTCCAGCCAAACGGTCAGCAGACAGCTCTCTGTTCCCTGATGCTCCACCTGCTCCCAACCGCCGTATCCGATCCTCTCCCGCGGGAATTTTCCGCAAAGCCGTTTCATATATTCTTCTCCCTGTTTCCGGTCAGCCAGATAAAATCGAAGAGTCAGCCGCTGTTCTTCCGAATCATAAGAAAAGCTCTCCCACTCCATCCCGGGCAGCCTCGCTTCTTCCACCCCCTGAAAATCCGCCTCACTTGGTCCCCGTTTCCGGGAAAACTCATACTCCCACTGCAATTTTTCCAGCTCCGCTTCATTCTTTAAAGTATTCTCCTCCTGCAGCAAGGATACCTGTTCCTCCAAGAGCCTGGTTTCCTGCCGGACCTTCCCACTATACCAGGCTGTCAACGCCAAAACAGCGGCCGCCAATGTCAGGACAGCTCCAACCCATCCTTTTCTTTTTCCCTCTTGTTCAAGTCCTTCTATCAGATTCACCGGTTTGATCTGTCTTCTCTGGCGCCAGGCCAGAAAAGCAGCTCCAAGGAAGAGAGAACATCCTTGTTCCTGCCACCCGCCCGGAGGAATCTGAACCATATCACAGGTTCTTCCCAAAATTTTACTGATTCTGTCAGCCGCATTCTCCGGATTATCAATGTACCACGGAAGAAGCTTTACCCTCCCGCTGCCTCCTTTGAGAAACAAGCCAATCTGTTCAGCTGCTTCCTGAAATACCAGCTCCTCCATTCCTTCCCGGTACAATATCTCTGACCGAAAAGAGACCGTCCTTTCTTCCCTGCAATGTCCTCCTCCGATTCGGTACAGACGGATGGATTCCGGCAGAATTCCCGCCAGAATCACCTCCTCCTTTTCTTCGGTCAAGGCTCCCAGGCAATCCTCCGCTGCCAGAGCGCAGATGCCCTTCAGCCCTGACTCCTTCAGACAGCGCAGCCAGCTAAGAAGAGTCTCTGTTTCAACAGCCCATGCCTTAAATATCCGGCCTGTTGAATTTTCTTCCCGGCATTCTTCTAGGATCGATACATCCGCCGTAAGCGATCCCTTTCCCTCCCGGGAACATTCCATCTCTCTGGCTGCCATCTGTCTTAAAATCCTGGCCGGCGCTTTTGGCAGGCGGAGTATGGAAGTTTCCGTCTCCTCTCCGCCAAATGCCACGATTACATTCCCCGGTAAAATGCTGCCCGGATTCAACCTTTCTTTCAGTTTTTGACAGACATCTTTCCTCCAGTTTTCCAGCGTCTGGTCCGGATGGATTACCCCTCCTTCCAATACCTGAATTTTCTCCCCCTTTCGGGAAACTTTTGCGTACTCAATCCGGTTTTTGTCAATATAAATCAAACCCTTCACCGACTCACCTCTTCTAAAGCATCTGGGAATACAGCGAATAGAGAGGAATCAAAACGGACAAAACAACTGTGCCTACAATTAATCCCATCAAAAGTATCATCGCCGGCTCTAAAAGCGCAAGCAGCTGTTCCAGCGCCCCTTCTTCCTCTCCTTCATAAAATTCTCCTGCCCGTTCCAGAATCCCGGCCAGCTGCCCCGACTCCTCCCCCGCCGCCACCATTGCCGCAAAGGCCGGCGGAAACAGAGATTCTCCGCTGAAAACCTCGCCCAAAGGACTTCCGCTTCTTACTGCTTCAGCAAAATCTTTCATTCTTTTTCTTGCATAAACATGGTTCATCATTCTTCCCGCAGTTTCCATGCTCTCCAATGCCCCTACTCCGCTTCCATAAAGAATGGAAAAGGAGCAGGCAAATCTGGCTCCATTGGAAATGCGGATCAGCTTTCCCACTACCGGCAGAGTCATCTGAATCCTGCTTGCCTGGAGCCTGACGGCCGGAATCTGAAATATTCCCCATATCCCTGCCAGAGCGACGCCCCATGAGAGGCAAAAAAGCAGAGGATATTCCGTAAGGAAGTTGCTGATCTTAAGCATCACTCTGGTAGTCACCGGAAGGCTGCTGCCTGACAGAAGAACGGCAAACTGCGGAATCACCGCCGCAAATAAAAAAAGAGAACAGGCCACTGTAACCGCAAGCAGAATCGCAGGATAAGTCATCACGTTCCGAACCTTCTGTTCAAGGCGGCTTTCCCTTTCAAAACGTTTCCCCATTTTCTCCAGCAGCTGTCCTAGTCTTCCGCTCTTTTCCCCTGCTTCCACTACGCGAACCATCAGCTCCGGAAAAGCATGTTCCAGCCGCCCCATAGCCTCCGACAGCGTATATCCTCTCTCAATCTGATCATTCAGCCGGTTCAAAAGCCTCCTGACATTGTTTTCCGATGTCTGTCCGCAGATTCGTATGGCTTTTGTAATCGGAACCTGAGCCTGAACCATAGCCGACATCTGATGACAGAAAAAGGAAAGTTCTTTTCGTTTGATCTTTCCGGAAGATGGGAGCGGATCCTTTCGGCTTTCCCGGACATACCAAAAACAGAATAGTCCCTCCTCCTTTAGTTTTTTCAGCAGAAGCTTCTCGTTCCCTGCCTCTGCCGTACCCTTTCTCTTTTTCCCATCCATGGTGCGTGCCTTATAGCGATAACGTTCCATTGTTTCCTCCCCACTGTCCATATACGCAAAAACCGGCCATCCGATCCACACATGGGAACAGGCCGGTTATGCCTTCGCAGTATCAGCGAAACTGATTGATCTTTGGTTCATAGGTGAATCCCGCTTCCTCCATAGAGGCTCGAATCTTCTCCTCGGACAGTTCCATATCCCGGCACAGATCCTCTAAGGATTCATAGTGGTCCCTCAGCTGAGTATTCAGCCAGCTAAAACGCATAACTGGGTCCCCCGGCAGTCTGTTCATCTCTCTTCTCCTTTGCTGCTTTACATATCTGCATATTCACAACCATTATGATGGTGGAAGTCTTTAATTGTCAAGGTAATTTTTCCCAAGAAATAAAAAAATATCCCCCCAAGCCTTTTAGACCTGAGGGGACTGCCTGTTCTTCTGGCTGCCTTTACTCCACAAACGCAATCAGCCGGTCGCCCTGCTCGGATACGTCCACCACAATGGTACTGCCGGCTCTGACGCCGTCTCCCAGAATAATCCTGGCTGCCAGAGTTTCGATATTCTTTTGAATGTAACGTTTCAGAGGACGGGCGCCGTATACGGGGTCATAACCATTCTCTGTTACAAATTCCTTGGCCTGCTCCGTCAGCTCTACCTTCAGCTCACGGTCCGCCAGCCGCTTGTTCATATCCGCGATGCACAAATCCACAATGCCGCTGATATTTTCCTTGGTCAGAGGCTTGAAAAGGATCACCTCATCCAGACGGTTCAAAAACTCGGGACGGAAGTGAGCCCGCAGATCATTCATCACCGCAGTCTCCGCCTCCGGACGGATCTTTCCGTTCTCATCGATGCCTTCCAGCAGATACTGGGAGCCAATATTGGAGGTCAGGATAATAATGGTGTTCTTAAAGTCTACCGTCCGGCCCTGGGAGTCGGTAATCCGTCCGTCGTCCAATACCTGCAGAAGCACGTTGAACACATCAGGATGGGCCTTCTCCACTTCATCGAACAGCACCACCGAGTAGGGTTTGCGCCGCACGGCCTCCGTCAGCTGTCCGCCTTCATCGTATCCTACGTATCCCGGAGGCGCTCCGATGAGCCTTGCCACGGAATGCTTCTCCATGTACTCGCTCATATCAATACGAACCATGTTGGACTCATCGTCAAACAAAGACTGGGCCAGAGCCTTGGCCAGCTCCGTCTTTCCTACGCCGGTGGGGCCCAGAAACAGGAAGGAACCAATGGGCTTGGTGGGATCCTTGATGCCCGCCTTGGAGCGGATGATGGCCTCCGTCACCTTTTCCACCCCCTCATCCTGGCCGATGACTCTCTTGTGAAGCTCCTCGTCCAGATGAAGGGTCTTATTCCGCTCGCTCTCCGTCAGCTTGGCAACCGGGATTCCGGTCCACTTGGATACAATCCGGGCAATCTCATCCTCGGTCACACTCTCGTGTACCAGGCTCAAATCCTCGTTGCGGACCTTTTCCTCCTCAGCCTGCAGCTCCTTCTGCAGTTGAGGCAGCTTGCCGTACTGCAGCTCCGCCGCCTTGTTCAGGTCGTACTTCTGCTGAGCGTCCTGAATCTGACGGTTTACCGCCTCAATCTCCTCGCGGAGGGAAGAAAGGCGGTCCACGCTGGCCTTTTCATTCTCCCACTGGGCTTTCTTTGCCGCGAACTCGTCGTGCATCTCCGCCAGCTCTTTCTGAAGATCCGCCAGACGGTCCTGACTCAGACGGTCCGTTTCTTTCTTCAGAGCAGCCTCCTCAATCTCCAGCTGCATAATTTTACGGGACATCTCATCCAGCTCCGCCGGCATGCTGTCCATCTCCGTCTTAATCATGGCGCAGGCCTCGTCTACCAGGTCGATGGCCTTATCGGGAAGGAAACGATCGGAAATATACCGGTCGGACAAAGTCGCCGCGCTGACCAGGGCGGAGTCTGTAATCTTAACCCCGTGGTACACCTCGTAGCGCTCTTTCAAGCCTCTTAAAATGGAAATGGTATCCTCCACCGTAGGCTCATCTACCATCACCGGCTGGAACCGCCGCTCCAGGGCCGCATCCTTTTCAATGTACTGACGGTACTCGTTCAGGGTGGTGGCGCCGATACAGTGCAGCTCGCCTCTTGCCAGCATGGGCTTCAGCATATTTCCCGCATCCATGGAGCCCTCGGTCTTTCCGGCTCCCACGATGGTGTGAAGCTCATCGATGAACAGAATGATCTGCCCTTCGCTCTTCTTTACTTCCTCCAATACGGCTTTCAGACGCTCCTCAAACTCGCCCCGATACTTCGCGCCTGCCACCAGGGAACCCATATCCAGGGCGAAAAGTTTCTTGTCCTTCAGTCCTTCGGGAACATCGCCCCGGACAATTCGCTGCGCCAGGCCTTCCACCACGGCGGTTTTACCTACGCCGGGTTCACCAATCAGGACCGGGTTGTTTTTCGTCTTTCTGGAAAGAATCCGCACCACGTTCCGAATCTCGCTGTCACGGCCGATGACCGGGTCCAGCTTCTGGTCTCTGGCCCGCTCCACCAGGTCGTAGCCGTACTTGTTCAGCGTGTCGTAGGTCGCTTCCGGGTTGTCGCTGACCACCCTCTGGTTTCCTCTGACCGTAGACAGAGCCTGAAGGAAACGCTCCCTGGTAATACCATACATTTTAAACAGGTTCTTCATGGCCTGGTTTGGGTGCTTTAACAGGGACAAAAACAGGTGCTCCACCGATACATATTCATCCCCCATGGCCTTTGCCTCATCCTCGGCATTAATCAGAACCTTATTCAAATCGTTGCTGATGTAGAGCTGTCCGCCTCCGCTGACCTTAGGCAGCTTCTCCAGCGCCTGGCCGGCCTCGCCCGTAAACATCTCTCCCTGAATGCCCATCTTGGTAATCAGCTTTAAAATCAGGCTGTCCTCCAGGGTAAGCAGACTGTAAAGCAGATGCTCCTGGTCGATCTGCTGGTTTCCATACTCGTAAGCCAGCTTTTCACAGTTCTGCACCGATTCCATGGACTTCTGCGTAAATTTATTGATGTTCATCACTCATTCCTCCTTGTTTTCGCGGAATTGTGCTGTGGTTTGTTTGTTCTAGTCGTACTATAACACTATCTGTCAGCAGTGTCAAGAGGTGAGTGCTAATTTCTTTTTGATTTTTCACGACTGCTTTCTACAACCCTTTTTATGGCAGAATCGGAATACACAATTCACCGCCTTCCAATTCCCTGCATTTAACCTGAATCGCCGTATCCTCGTCATATAAATTGTTCTCTTTTAACCATTTCTTAAACGTGTCCATCAGTTTGTAGTTTTCAGCGCCGTACTCACCGGTTCTTCTCATGTAGATTACCTCAGAAGACGGTATTCGTTCCTGCCTGGTACTGATATAGAATTTCAAGATTATTTTCTCCAATCTTTATAGTACATCGATGTCCAGGGAAATCGTAACCCCAATTAAAATGATTTTCAAGGGATTTTTTAAATGGATAATCGTTTAGAGGTATAGCCAAAGGTAGGGATGAGACAGGTATAAGAATATCCCAGTTGCCGGTGGTTGGCCGGCAGCTGGGATATGTAAAAATATTATACTCTAATTTCCAATCTCCTCTGCCCGGCTGCAGGCCACAAAATGGCCGGACGCGATCTCCTTAAGCGCAGGGCGTTCTTCGCTGCATGCGCTGGTAGCGTAGGGACAGCGGGGCGCGAAAGGACAGCCGGAGGGAACCTTTAAGGGGCTGGGGAGCTCGCCGGTAAGCTTGATTCTCCGGTTGGCTCTGGCCCGCTTGGGATCCGCCACAGGACGGGCGGAAAGCAGGGCCTGGGTATAGGGGTGGATGGGATGCTCATACAGGGTATCGCTGTCCGTCAGCTCCACCAGATTGCCCAGGTACATCACCCCGATGCGGGTGCTGATATAGCGCATCATACTCAAATCATGAGATACGAACAAATAGGTCAGTCCCATTTCACGCTGCAAATCCTCCAGCATGTTCACCACCTGGGCCTGAATGGAGCAGTCCAGGGCCGCGATGGGCTCATCGCACATGATAAATTCCGGATTGACGGAAAGGGCTCTGGCGATTCCGATTCTCTGGCGCTGTCCTCCGGAAAATTCGTAGGGGAATTTCACCATATCGTCGGGCTTCATCCCTACCTTGTTGAGCAGATACTCGATCCGGTCTCTCCGCTCTCCCTTTTCCATACCGATCTGCTTTAAGGGCTCCTCCAGAATCTCTTCCACGTTCCAGAACGGATTCAGGGAAGAATAGGGATCCTGGAAAATAATCTGGAGCTTGTTCTGAAACTGGCTCATATCCTTTGGGGTGGCCTTGGTAATATCCGTCCCCTTGTAGGACACCGTGCCTCCGGTTACATCATACATCCGGATCATGGTACGTCCCAGGGTGGATTTGCCGCAGCCGGATTCACCCACCAGTCCAAAGGTTTCCCCTTTGTAAATATCCATGGTAATTCCGTCTACCGCTTTTACATACTGCTTTTTGCCGCCCAGGAAACGCTTCACCGGGAAATATTTCTTCAGCTCCTTCAGCTCAAACATTTTCTCCGTATTGACACTCATTTGGCAGCCTCCTTCCCGTTTGTCTGGGCCTGGTCATAGAGATGGCACATAGCCCGGTGGGTTCCGGAAAACTCATAATATTCCGGAAGCTGCTGAGCGCAGCGCTCACTGGCATACTCGCACCGCTCCGCAAAGGGGCAGCCTGCCGGCGGATTGACCAGAGAGGGCGGAAGTCCCTCGATGGCCTGAAGCCGCTCTCCCTCCTTCAGCTCCGTAGAGGGAATGGCACGCAGAAGCGCCTTGGTGTAAGGGTGCTTGGGATCGTAAAAAATCTCGTCCGAGGTGCCGGTCTCCATAATCAGCCCGCCGTACATGATCGCTACCCTCTGGCAGACGGTGGCCACCACGCCCATATCATGGGTGATGAGCACAATGGAGGTATGATACTGCTCCTCCAGCTCCTGCAAAAGATCCAGGATCTGGGCCTGAATGGTCACATCCAGGGCCGTGGTAGGCTCGTCCGCAATCAGCATCTTAGGATTGCAGGCCAGGGCCATGGCAATCAATACTCTCTGGCGCATGCCGCCGGAAAACTCGTGGGGATACTGCTTTAAGCGGGACTGTGGATCCGGAATACCTACCTTGTCCAGCATCTCGATGGACTTCTTCCGGATTTCCTCCTTGCTCTTAAGGCCGCCGTTTCGCTTCAGTACCTCCTCCATGTGCTTGCCCACCGTCATAACCGGATCCAGGGCGGTCATGGGGTCCTGAAAAATCATCGTCATCTGGGTGCCGCGCAGCTTCCGGTACTCTTCCTCGGAAAGCTTTGTCATCTCCGTTCCCGACAGTTTCAGGCTCTCCGCCTTGATGGATGCGTTTTCCGGAAGGATTCCCAAAACGGCCTTCATGGTCACGGATTTGCCGGAACCGGACTCTCCCACAATTCCCAGGATCTCCCCGGGACAGACCTCCAGGCTTACGCCCCGCACTGCCCGGATCTCCTGACCTCTGGCATGGAAGGTCACGTTCAAATCTTTTACTTCTAATATTTTTTCCCTGTTATCAACCATCTTTTTCACCTGCCTGTACTCTTGGCTCGACGAATACCCGGAGCACGTCGCCCAGCTTATTAAAAGAATATACCGTTAAAATAATCAGAATACCCGGCAGAATCGCCATGTAGGGAGCCATCTGCAGATATTGCTGCGCCTGCTGGAGAAGGGAGCCCCAGGAGGACATTGGCTGCTGAATACCCAATCCCAAAAAGGAGAGGGAGGATTCCGTCATAATCGCGTTGGCGATGGCCGCCGTAGCCGCTGTGATAATCGTCGGAAATACAGAAGGCAGCACATGCTTCAGCATAACCGTCAGGGAACGGACGCCGATAAACCGGGCGTACTGCACATATTCCCGCTCTTTGGAACTTAATACCTCCGACCGAACCAGACGGGCGATGGGCATCCAGGAGAACAGTCCGATTACAAAAATAATGGAAAACAATCCCTTTTTGAACACAATACCCACTACCGTCACCATGATGATCCAGGGAATGGATTGGAATACGTCCACCAGCCGCATCAGAATGCTGTCCACCAGTCCTCCGAAATAACCGGACACGGTGCCGATAATCACGCCAAACACGATACAAGTCAGCATGGCCAGAACACCTACCACCAGGGAGATTCTCCCGCCGTAAAGTACGCGGGCGAAATAGTCCCGGCCCATATTGTCCGTACCGAACCAGTGGGCCGCGCTGGGGGGCTGAAGCTGATTCGTTACGTCAATGGCATTGGGATCCAGATTCGGAACAAATACCACAAAAATACTGATTAAAATAACAATGCATAGGTAAATCGCCGCGAACATAGCCTGCTTGTTGTGTTTAAATTCGTAGATTACATTTTCCAGACGGCGGTTTCTGTCTTTTTTCCTGCTTTCATTTGTCTGCTCGCTCATATTGCCCTCTCCTCCTTACTGCATGGATTTGATTCTCGGGTCCACTACACAGTAGAGGATATCCGAAAGCAGGTTGCCCAGAATCACCAGGGTGCTGGAAAGCACCAAAATAGCCATTACTATCGGATAATCCAGTCCCTTTACGGCGCTGACAAAGTAATTGCCGATGCCCGGCCAGGTAAATACGGTTTCCGTCACCACCGCGCCTGTTACCAGCTGGGGCAGGGCCATACCCAGTTTCGTCACCATGGGGATCATCACGTTGCGGATGATGTGATGAAACAGGATCTGCACCTTCTTGGCGCCAAATGCCTGCTGAACCACTACATAGTCTTCCTTCATCTGGCCGATGGTAGAACCCCGGACAAAACGGGTCAAATCCGGCAGGAAGCCTACCACCAGGGTGATGTAGGGCAGGAAGAAATGCCACAGCAGGTCTCCCAGGGAATTATCCCCAACCGTATGCATGCCCATGATGGGGAAAATCTTCATACGGAAGCTGAAAATGTAGATCAAAAGCATGGCGAACCAGAACGTAGGCGTGGCAATTCCGATCGAGCAAAGTCCATCGATGATTTTATCCGGCCAGCGGTTTTTGTAGCTTCCCGCTACCAGGCCAAGCACAATGGCCAGCACATAGGCAGTTGCATAGGAAGCCAGCACCAGGATCGCCGTATTGGGAATACGAATCATTAAATCGTACTTGATACTGGTGTGAGATAACAGGGAATATCCGAAATTCCCGTGCAGAATGTTGTTCAGCCAGCGGAAATACTGAACGTACACCGGATCGTTCAGTCCGTAGGCTTCTCTGCGCATCTCAATCTCCGCGGCGCTCATATCCGGGGTGGTAATGGCATCCACCGCATCGTAAGGCGCCAGATTAATCAGGGCAAAGCAGATTACCGTGATCAGAATCAGCAGGGGGATAGCCTGCAGGATGCGCTTAAGGATATATTTCAGCATATTTCAATCCTCCTGAAGTACAAGTGCCGGGCTGTAAAAGACCTCGCCGGACACTTTGCATATATCACACATAAGCGCCCAAAATGCGGGCGCTAAGTGTTCATAATAATGCGAGGAGTTACCATGGCCCCTTTACGGAGCGTCATGGTAACTCTGTTTGTTTTGTGTGGCTTTTTACTTCTTAGGGTAAATCCTATTCGGTTACGGTCAGCTTGGAAAGATCCTTAATGGAATAAATCGGCACAAGTCCGGCTTCTTCCACATTGCCTACTCTGGAGTTCGTCACCAGGGTTCTCTTGTTGGAACCCAGGGGATAGAAGATGGCTTCCTCCTGGAGCAGCTTCTGAATCTCCGCGTACAGAGGCTTTCTGGCCTCCACATCGGTCACCTGATCCGCCTGAATCCACAGCTCGTCAATATCCGGACGGCTGAAGCGGAAGTTGTTGTCCATCTTTCCGGAGAACAGAGGTGCGTACAGATTGGGATCAATACCCATGATGTATCCGCCTAAGTACAGGTCGAAGGTATCATTTTCCTTGTCGTTGTAAGCAGCGGTCCATGCCGCGGATTCCACGCCGTTTAACTCCACATTAATTCCAATGGCGCCAAGCTCTGCCTGAATCGTCAATGCCATGCGCTCCTGCATCATATCAGAAGCCAGATACATAATGTTCAGATTCGTGGGGCCGCCGGCTGTCAGCTCCTTGGCCTTCTCCACATCCTGGTCGTACTTCTCCACATTCGTGTCATCATAATACTCATTTACCGGAGGCAGGAAGGTGTTGCACAGATCGTAAAATTCCGGATCACTGTAAGCCGCCTGCATAATCTCGCTCTTATTTAAGGCATACAGAATACCCCTTCTGTAATCAACATCCTGCATGTTGGGAGAGGTGGGATTCATAGCCATGTAGGCAACCCGGCCCTCTGTATAATTGTAGATATCAAAGCTCTCATTGTTCTCATACGGAATCAGCTGCTGGGGCGTAGAAGCCATCCATGCGTCCACCTCTCCGTTCTGAAGCGCCAGGGTCGCGGTATCCTCGTTTTGAATCACCCGGTAGATCACAGTATCGATGCTGCCCTCGCCCAGCACGTAGTTGGGATTCTTCTTAAACTGCAAATACTGACCGGTTTCATACTTATCCAGCATGTAGGGGCCTCCGCAGACCGGAGTCTCCTCCAGCATGTTTACGTCAAAGCTGCCCTTGGGCTCATAGTAGTGCTGGGGAAGCATCCACATCTCTGCGGAAAGCAGTTCGAAAATGGAAGCGGAAGGAGTGGGCAGCTTAAAGTCTACCGTCAAATCATCCACCTTTTCCATGGCAACCGGCTCGTTATTCACATAGAGCAGGGGACTGTTTTCATTCTGCGCATTAATGGTAAAAATTACATCGTCCGCTGTAATCGCTTCGCCGTCAGACCACTTCATATCCGGCTTCAGCTTCAGCGTCCAGGTCATGCCGTCCTCGCTGGCTTCCATGCTCTCTGCCAGTACGTACTCCACGGTGCCGTCCAGATTGATGTAATAAAGGGGCGCGTAGATTACTTTACATACCATCAGACCATAACGGTCATCCGCCGTCAAAGGATTTAAGGTGTTGCCCGTATCTCCCGCAATCGCGTAGGTAAAGGTGGAACCGGAAGCTGCCTCTGTGCCCGCTGCGGTTTCTCCTGCCGCCGCGCTGCTCTGCGCCGCCTCGGAAGGCGGAGCCTCCTCCACTACAGTTCCTCCGCAGCCCGCAAGCATGGAAGCTGCCATAGCAATGGTCATCAGACCAGCTAAAAATTGTTTTTTCATAATTGAAAAAACCTCCCTTCTGGTATCAACGGAATCCTTCATCCGCTTACATGATTGTTAATAAAGTACCATAATTCCGGCTTTTTCGCAACTAGCTGCCCAAAAATTCTTCATTGAAAATTCCAATTTTGAAGCTTTTTTGGCAAAAATTGCCGCAGAGCATCTGAAAATCAGCGCTCTGCGGCAATTTTTGCCAAATAATCCTTTTTCTTCGGAAATTATTTTAATCCGACAGCCTGAACGGTCTTCCCTGTAAGAGTTCCCTCATAGATTACGGTAGCCGTATCTCCAGCGGTCACTCCGTCAAACATTCCGGCTTCTCCCACAAAGGTAAAAAGGCTCTGATCCTGGTCTGCGGTCTCCAGAACCACATAATCTGTTCCCGCTTCTACCACGGTTCCCGTTAAGGTATACTCCTGAGCATCTTCAGAGTCATATGCGTCCTCTGTCACAATTCTGGTGGCCACAGGGAGATAATCCTCATCCTCCAGATCGCCGTAGTAGGTAATCTCCGCTTCTGTCCCAGCCTGAATGCCTCCCAGAGATACTTGCTGGGCAATAGAGGTGTCAAACTTGTAAACATTATCGTCTTCATCGCTCTTCAGGCTTAAAACGGTTCCCTCTACCTTCTCGATGGTTCCCGTAAGCACCGGATCTTCATTTGCCGCCTCAGCTTCCTGTGCCTCTTCTGCCGCAGAGGTAATCAAATCCACAAATACAGCCTTTGTAACGTCCTCAGACCTAGTTCCCAAAAAGGTAATTTCCACCTCGTCTCCCACACTCAGAGGGAAATCGTCTGAGAAATCCGCTTCTGAATAGTCAAACACCGCTGTCTCTCCCTCATCGTCCTGTATCGTTACCTCAGTGTCTGTCACCTCGGTGACAAATCCGTAAAAGTAATCCTCCTCTTCCTCCTCCGTTTCCTCTGTCTGGGCCTGGGTTGTTTCCTGAACGGCCGCCTCTGTGGCTTCCTGAGTCGTTTCATTTTGCGTGGAACCGGATGAGCAGGCGGTCATCCCCAGTGCCATGGCCAATAAAGCTGCGGTAATTGCGACTTTTTTCATAATTTAACATCTCCTCTTTCTATGATACGATTTTTCGCGGATGAAGATCCATCCGCTGAATTTTCCCATTTCTCCTCCGTAAAACAGCCAATAAAACTGTTACGACCCATCTTACTACAGGCCGGTGAAGATTACCAGTAAAATTTCGTGAATTTTTCTTTAATTATTTGGTAAGATACCAGGATCAGCTGCCGTCTTCTTTGTGCTTCCTCCTTCCGGAAAGGCCTAAAATAAAAAGTCCCAGCGCGATTCCCATCAAACCCAGCGTTATGCTAACTGCCGCCCCGGTATGAATCCAGGACCAAAAATTCCCCTTCTGAGCGCTTTCCGACGGCGCAGCGGTCTTTGTCTCCTCTGTTCGTACTGCCTGAGAGCCCTGCCGTTTTTCATATATGGTCTTTAATTTATAAGAAACCGGCTCAGGCCGTAAAAGCTCGCCGCGGTAAACTACCCGATAGTCTCTCAGCCGTTTTCTGCCCATTGCAGCCGCTTTCCGGCAAAGCTCGCCGCTCTCATCGCTGTACGCTTCTCCTCTCCACTCCATTTCTGTAATCTCATAATCAGCTAACGGCAGTCCCAGTATTCCCAAAAGCTGCTCCTCATACTCTTCTGCCGGAGGAAAATCCTCCAGAACCGTCATTGAAAGATTTTCTAAAACATAGGTTTGCGCGCCGTATGAGTGGAAGGTCAAAAGAACCTCAAAATCATCGCTCCACTCTTCTCCCACCACTTCTCTGCTTGCTTCTGCCAGCTCTCCTTTTACCTCCAGGCCTTCCGCCATCTCTCTGTAGGGAATGGATTGAGGAATCTGTTCCGCAGCTTCTACCTGTTCGTAAATCACTTCCTGCTCAATTTCCTTCCATTCCGTCTTTCCGGGAACCCTTGTCAATTCCCAGTCTCTGAGATCATACAGATCTCCTGCTTCATCCTGGTATACTTCAGGAGGAGAAGTAAATTTTTCCCTCTCCTCCTGATCCAGAATCCGCATTTGATGCCGTACCTCGGCCTGAACCTTCGCCGGCGCCGGACGTAAGGCAAGCAGCAGGGAAATACCCAAAAGGGCTTTCCTTTTCATTATTTCTTCACCTCCTTGAACCGCCGTCCGGACTGCTGCTGTCCGTTCTCTCCGCAGCGGATGGGAGCCCGGACGGATTTACGCTTTTGTTCTTCTCAAATAAGTATCAGCTTCTTCGTCTCAGGGAACTCCATGAATCAGAACTGTTTCATGAAACTGTGCCGATGCACAGGTCAAAACAAGAAATGTTTTGTAGATTTATTGTATCAGTTTGAATAAAAAGAATCAAGAGAAAAATCCGATTTTTCGAATTATTGTGAGACATTAAAAAAAATCCCGGGAAACAAATTCTCCGGGATTTTCTATCATGGAATTTTTAAGGCCGGAACTGGCTGTACACATGTCCAGGGGCCATTCCTCCTCTGAAGGCCGCCAGTTCGCTGACTGTTACCAGCTGATAACCTCTGTTGGTCAATTCGGGGATCAGCACCTGCGCCGCATCCGCCGTAGGAGCGTAAATATCGTGCATCAAAATAATATCTCCGTCCTTTACCTGGCTTAACACCGTGTCGATCGTTCTCTGGGCATTTCTGTGCTGCCAGTCTCTGGTATCGATGGACCACATAATGGCGGGCATACCCAAATTACCTAAAACCGCCAGGGAAGCGGAATCATAATATCCGCCCGGCGGCCTTAAAAGCACCGGTGAAACACCGCAGGCCGCCTGAATCTTTTGATTGGTAGACGTCACCTGGCTGATGATGCCCTGAGCGCCAATTTTACTGATATATTGATGGTCGTGCGTGTGATTGGCCACCTCGCAGCCCTGGGCCGTCATCCGCTGGATCACTGCCCCATTGGCATTTACGTTGGAACCCACCATAAAGAAGGTGGCTCTCCCGCCGTAAGCCTGCAGGCTGTCCAGAATCCGGTTCGTCACTGAGGCTTTGGGGCCGTCATCGAAGGTCAGCGCAATCATCGGGCGGGAAGGATCAATCTGTGAGCCGGGAAATTCTTCTGGCGGATTGGCCCCCTTTGCCACAATTCCGGCCCGCAGACCGTCAATCCGAAGGCCTGCGCCCTCCTGTCCTGCCGTGGCTCCATTGAAAGCCCAGTCGGTCCAGGAGCCGTTTTGGTAAACCCGGTAATACAGGTCATAATTTTCTGCTGAAGCGCCGGTCAGCTCCATACGGACCGCTTCCAACGGCATTTCCCCGCCTGCGCCTCCTGTCTCCGCGCCGTCAGCTGCCCAGTCAAGCCAGCCGGAACCGCTTAAATTGACCTGATAGCGCACGCCAATCTGGGCGTTCTCAGGAATATTGATCAGATTGGCCGTCATTGCAGTAAGCCAGCTTCCGGCAGGAGCCTGCAAAATCTGGTTATCTGCTGCGGCATTTGACCAGGCCTGACCGTGAATATATCCATAGTAATTGATTTGAAGAGGATTTTGATCCGCCTGCGAATCTCCCTCAGGCGTCTGGGACACTTCTGACGTCTGCCCAGTTCCTTCCTCTGCAGGCTGCGGTGTTTCCGAAGCCTGCCCCGCTCCTTCCTCTGCAGGCTGGGACGTACCGGATTCCGTCTGGGCCTCCTGCCCGCTCACTCCCGGTCCTGTTTCCTGTCCCTCAAAAGTCACGGCTCCCAATCCGGTAGCCCCAGCATATGCCGTCATTCCCGGACAGGAGCACAGCATTGCAAAAGCTGCCAGCAGAGCCGCCAACTTTCCCGTCTTTCCTCTGATTTTCATGGTTCTGCTCCTTTTCTCACAAAATAGCGGGAGTTCAGACCTGTCTCCCAAACACTTGTCCGCAAAGCTGTATGTACTCCGCGTAATAGGTGCTGTCCTTCAGCTCCTCCAGTGCCTTTGCAATTCCCCAGTAATACCAGGCATGTTTTTCCTTCTTCTTCTCATTAAACCGGAGGAATACCCGGTCTCCATGAACCAGATAGTCGCTGGCCGTACTGCGGATATTGCTGAGCTTATCTCCCAAGGCCAAAATCTTGACATCCCGGCAGGCAGACTCCAGATGTCTCAATGTAGCCGCCTTTCTTTCCTGCCAAGAACGACTCTTGTCCTCTGACTCAGCCATAACAAGTCCAGCTACCCTGGGGCCAAATCGGTGCTCCAGCTCCTCTCCGGTTACATCCGTATCCTCCACCACATCATGGAGGAGCGCAGCCGCGATTACTTCCTCATCGTCCGTAAAGGACGCCACAATCACCGCTGTTTCGATGGGATGGACAATATAAGGAATTTCTGTCCCCTTCCGGAACATTCCCCGGTGAGCCTCTCGTGCAAATTCTGCCGCCTCTTCGATCATTTTTTTGCTCCTTTACTTTGGCACATTTCCAAGGACCTGCCTACATTTTAACACATTGATTTTCCAATTTGAAGTCCTCTGGTAAAACTTAGGTAAATTGTAAGGTAGTTTCGGCTTGTAAGAAGAAGTTTTTTCTGCTATGCTATAGAAAGACTTTTTTGGACTGCCCTTATGACACACTCAGGAGGAATTGTATGAACCACCAGTCATCCTATAAAGCGCCCCGCAGCGAGCGGACCTCTTCCACCGGAAGTTCCTACACGACTCGGAGCCACAGAAATAAAAAAAAGAATCCTTACACCCGTACCAGTTGGAAGGATAACCCTGTCCTGCGGAACCTTATATTTTTTGTTCTGCCATTTTTGGTGATTAATGGTCTGATTTTTTTCTTTGCCGTTTACACGCCAAAAGTAGAACTAGACGTAGGCGATACTACTGACTATAAATCTGTCGATGTGACCGTCCGAATTCACTCCCTCCTTCCCTTAAAAAATTCTTCCATTACCCTGGACTCCGCTCCTCTGGAAATGGAACGGGACGGGAGCACCTACACTGCCACTCTAACTGCCAATGGCGTGGTGGAAGTTACCGCCGAAAGCATCAACGGCATGTCCAGAACCGTCTTCGAACATGTAATGGTTCTGGATGATACCGCTCCCACAGTAGATGAGGACTATACTCTGAATTCCAACTTCCTTACCATTACAGTAAGCGATTCCCTCTCCGGTGTAAATTATGATGAGCTCTATGGACGGGATGAAGACGGAGAGCGGGTAGAACCCACTTCCATTGACCAGGAAACCGGTACTGTGGTATTCCCCATGAGCGGAAATACCATCACCGTACATATTGAGGACTTTGTGGGGAATGCTGCAGAACCATCCTACTCCATCCGAATCGAAGGCCTGGAGGAGGATGCAGAAGAGAACGAAGATGATTCTGCCGAAAACTCCGAAGACGAGGAGGACGATTCCGAATCCACCCGTTCCACCACTGCAGCGAGGGAAACCACCCGATCTACCACCGCAGCGAGGGAAACCACCCGCTCCACTACCGCAGCAAGAGAAACCACCCGCTCCACCACCGCAGCAAGAGAAACCACCCGCTCCACCACCGCAGCAAGGGAAACTACCGCCGCTTCTACTACCGCGGCGTCCACTACGGCAGCCTCCACTACCGCGGCTCCTTCCACATCAGCTTCTACCACCGCCGCTTCCACTACGCAGGCCCAAGGACCAGGGGTTTCTTCCACCACCGCTTCCCAGGCGGCAGAGCCTATTTCTCCGGATAGCAGCGGACAGACAGATACCATTATTCCTTTAACCTAAAAACAATAAGACCGTTTCCTCCCAGGGCAGGACTGCTGGCCTGTTAGGGAAACGGTCTTTTACTTTAAATCTTCACTTTTACCACAATCTTTTTCACCTGGCAGGGACCCTTGGCACTCATCCTGCGGGGCGCGTGGGCGTCTTCCGGGGGAACGATGGCGAAATCGCCTTTTTTCATGAGAATCGCTCCGCTCTCCGGCGGCTCCTTAAAAAAGAGCAAATCTTTTTCCTCGTCATAGTCCGAGGCGGCCTCCAGGTTGGCAGCCGGTTCGTAGCCAAACAGCTCTTCCCCCTCTGCCACATACTGGATATCAAAATATTTTTTATGTCCCTCAAAAGGGCAATCCGAAGGCTCCATTGTCCGGTAGCTCTGAACGTTGGCATAGATGTTCTCCCCGTCAATGGGAACATTTCCCACCGGCAAAGCCAACAGATCCGTATTCTTCAAAAACCGGAAAGCCTTCTGGAACCGTTCCTCCAGATAGTCGTACTTGTCCGCCAGTTTCAAACTAGTTGTCAGCATCTTGCATTCCTCCTTCACCCCGGCCCTTCCCGGGTCCATTTTCCTTAAGTCCCGCCAGGACGCATATCTCATCGTAAAGGGCCCACGCCTGTTCCCTGCTGTATGCATAGAGGAGCAGGACGTCCAGCATGTAAGGCGAGGCCGAAAGCCCCAGAAGCTCTTTCGCGAAAGCCATAGCCGCCATCTCCGACAGGCAGGCAATGGTGGAGCGGTTGGAAAATGGCTTTCGCCACAGCTCCACCTTCTCAGTCCTGGTATAAATCCGGTCCGCGTTCTGTTCCTCCGCCCCGTGAAACAGCTCATGGGCCAAAAGCACATCCATCAGCCGTTCCGGCTCCAGAAGGGGACAGCCGCTTTCCTCCCTCAGAGCACCGGCCCGGCGGACGCAGTCCGTAAACACCGTAATTTCATCCGGCCGGACAAACTGTGCGAAGAGCACCTGTCCTCCCCCTGTGGGCCTGTCCAGGGTATGGATGCGAAGTCCCATCTTCTGAGCCAGCAGACGGGAACGTTTCTCCCCGTACCGCGCTGCCAAATCTCTGGCCCACTCCCTGCCGCACCGGTTCGCCTCTTCTGTGTAACGCCTCTTCTCCTCTTCGTCAAAGCGGCCCTCCAGGGGCTCCCGGCTGAAGGCATATCGTCCCCACTGATAATCGTCAAAACCCGCCATGGTTTCCGCCATCACCGCCAGTTCCACCTTGGGAGCCTCCGGAATCCTGTACCCGCAGGCCAGAGGTTTCCCGGCCTCAAAGAGCCCGGCCAGTTTCTTCCATGCGCCCATTCCGCTCATACACCGCTCCTTACAGACTGTTCTTTGCTCCTACGATAATCACATCTTCCCCGGGATTAATCATCTGCATCTCCACTTCCATCAGCATCATGATCTTATCCAGATCCACAGAGCCCGCAAAGTCCATCACCCTGGCGCCGGCGCAGATATAGTAGTCCGGCCTGAGAATCGCGTCCTGCTGATAGATGGCCAGCTCCTCCCATAGACCGGAAACTACGTTCCGGTAGCTTCCCGCCTTTGCGAGGACCGCCTTTCCGTCGTTTCTCTGAACCCGGATAAAGCCTTTCTTGTCCAGAATCCGGATGGGATGTTTGGACTTCCGGTCCATGCCAAATACGAAGAAATTCTTTGTGGCGCACTCCTTTGTGATGGCAGCCGGCTTCTCCCGAAGGTCCTCCGCCGCCAGCTCCCTGGCTTCCTCCTCGCTGCACTCCTTGAGCAGGTCCGTGGTCTTTACCTCCGTGGAGCCCAGGGCAATGGCGGTCAGCTTTGAGGTCTGCGGGTCGATTTCAATATGCACATCCACCGTATCCGCCGCGGCGCCGCTCTCCACCGCTTTGTCGATAGCCTCTGCCTTGATGGAGCGGATATCCTCCGGCGTGGGGTTGGGAACCACCCGCTCTACCACATCCCTCACCATAGCCAAGGCCACACCGATGGAGGATATGACCTCCGCGTTGTCCGGAATGGAGTATTTTAAGCCCATCTTGTCGGAGCAAAAGCCGATTAAGGACGCCGCGCCGCCGCCTACGCCCACCAGGCTGATTTGGTCTTTCTCCAGGCGGTATTTCTCCGCCAGTTCCATGATGATAGGCTGGATTTTCTCGTAGGCCCTGGTGAGAATCTGAGTGGCCACTTCCTCCACTGTCTTTCCCATATAATCCGCCAGAGGCTGCATGGCCTTGCGGGCCGCGTTGGCATTTCCGTAGGCAAAATATTCCGGCTTAATCAGTCCCAGGACATTGGCCGCGCAGGTGTTGGTGATGGTGATGCGCTTGCCGTTTTTCAGTTCAATGGCCACATAGTCGTCCGGGTCGCCTTCCTTGGGGCTGAAGAATACCACCTTGGGCTCCACAATCTCCTCCTCCGGCGTAAATACCGCGTAATCCATTCCCGCGATATGGGCGGAACGGGGGCCTACGTCCTTCACTCCGTTCTTGTCCGCCCGGACCATGCTTCCGCCGGCCACGCCCAGAACACGCACATCCAGGCTGCTGATATAAGTCCGGTGGCCTCCTACGATAGAGTAGTCAATGGCCGGACGTCCGTCCTTAATCACGCCGATATTGGTGGTGGTGCCGCCCACCTCAAAGTACACTCCGTTGGAGGCCCGCAGGTACATCAGGCTTCCCATCACCGAGGCCGCCGGGCCGGAAAGCATGGTCAGGACCGGTCTCTTTTTCATCTCGCTGATTTCCATTACACCGCCATCGCCTCTCATAATCATCAGCGGAACCTCCACGCCGGCGCTGCGCACGCTCTCCTCCGTGGAATTGGCGGTTCCCAGCATCTTGGGAAGGATGGAGGCGTTGATGGCCGCCGTGCGGGTGCGTCTTGTAAGTCCGTAAAGCTTGGTAATCTCGCTGGCCGCCGTAGCTTCTAAGCCCATGCTCTTGGCGATGGCGCAGATGCCGTTTTCATTTTCCATATCGTCCACGCCGTAGGACTCGCTGGCCACGATTACCTGAGCCCCCTCATCCACCAGGGACTGAATTGTTCTCTTCACCAGGTCGTCCGAAAGGTTTTCATCACAGATAAAGCGGTTGTGCAGCCGGATCATTCTCCCGGAGCCCAGGTCGATGTCCTTCATATTGGTCTGCATTTTCGCCACAAATCCGCCGGGGCCTTTGGGACCTACGCCAATCACGCCCACCCGAGCCACGTCTCCCTCAATCAGGGCGTTGGTGGCCTGTGTGGTGGAATGGGCCACAAAAATAACGTCCTTGGGGTCAATGTCATTTTCCCGCAGGCAGTTTTGAAATGCCTGCACCACTCCGGCCGCCACACCGGCCTTGTCGTCATGGGTGGTCTTCACGGAAGATTTTCCGATAATCTCATGGGTGGCATTGTCAATGGCCACAGCCTTCGTATGTGTTCCGCCTACGTCAATTCCCATCCGTACTTTTCTGTTGCTCATTTCCAGCGCCTCCTTAACCAAACATAAAATAGGTAACTGCCTGCATGAGAGCGCACACAATCCAGGCCACCGGCAGGGTCTGCTTCATGTGTTCTCTCGTTGAAACCTTCGCGTATCCCACGCCCCAGGCAATCCAGCTCTGGGTCATACAGATGGAAACATTCATCGTGATGGACGGAACCACCAGCAGTCCGTATAGATACGGGGTGGAAAATCCAATTCCTTTGAGGATTCCCAGGGTAGCCGCCCCGCAGCCGAAGAGTGTGAAGGGGCCTCTGAACAATCCCAAGGGAGCCAGCAGGGCGAAGGCAATGCTGATGACCAGGGTATTGTTGGGAATTACGTTTCCAAGGAGAGCGTTAAAATAGGGTACGCACAGTTCAGCGGCCTTGTTGAACATGGGAATCATCAGAAGGAATCCTACCAGAGGAGCGGTATCCACCACGCCGTCGTAGAAATCCTTGTTCATGACCCGGCAGGCGACGCGGAAGGATTTTAACTTTCCACAGACCGCCAGGGCGTAAAAGCTTCCGATGGTAAATCCCAGGATGATGGGGATTTTAAACACGACCAGCAGGACCACCGGAAGAATTGGCGCAATCAGCGCGGGAGAAGGCACATATCCCGGCCTTGCCCTGCGCTCCGCGGAAGCGTGCCAGGCGTGAACCACTTTCTTTTTCCTGAGGGAAAAGGCGCACATAGCGATTACCATTACAAGCTGCACCACAAGTCCCGTCATGGCCCACCTTAAACGGGCCGGGTCATCATAGGTAATCATCTGCTTTCCATCGCTGTCCAGGAAAAATGCCAGAAACTGTCCGGTCAGAACCGGGTTTAAGTACATGCCCGCCCCGACGCTCATCATAAAGGAGCCAATGGCAAGAGGCTTGGGGATGCCAAGGCTCATCAGAATCGGAAGGATGATAACTCCGATTGCCACCACCGCTCCGGCGCCGAACAAGGTAGAGAAAATGGCCGTGGTCACAATGGAGAGAAGTACGCAGATGATGACCGGCTTGTCTCCACCCAGTTCTACGGTCTTGCGAATCAATGTGTCCGCAATCCCTGTTGCCAGAAGCACTCTTCCGAACCATGCGCCGAATACCACATTCACCAGCACATTTCCCCAGCCCTCCGGTCCGGACTGAAATACGTTTGTAATGGCATCCACAACGCTGATGTCCGTAACCCCGGGATACGAGGCGATGAACTCCGGATTGGTGGCAAAGGTATTTCCGATTAAGGGCAGAGCAGTCCAGATGATGCCCCCTCCTTTTGCTTCAGGATTTTCTTTACATCTTTAAAACGGATTCCCACACCTCTTCCACTACGGGAATGCCTTTTTCCTTGTTTTCGCGGATATTTTTAAGTTCCAGCTCGCCCGGATAGTAGACCTCTCCGTTTTCCTCCACCGGCTGAGAGGACTTCACATCCGCGAGAATCTCGTCTACAATTGCGTCCGTCTCCTCCGTGGTGTTAAACTTAGACGGGTCAATGGCAATCATAATCTGGGTCAGGCCCACCTCGTCGCCGAAGGTTCCAATCTTGCTGACGGAATTTCCATTGGTCAGTACGGTGGCAATCAGATCGAGAACGATGGAGAGTCCGCTTCCCTTCCAATATCCCATAGGCAGCACCCGCCAGGTTTTTTCAATCTCCGCCGGGTCCGTGGTCAGGTTGCCCTTGGTGTCGTAGCCGCCGGGAACGGGAAGCTGCCTTCCGTTTAAGCGGCAGTCTTCAATCTTTCCGTAGGAGAACTGGGATACCGCGCAGTCAATCATGGCGTGCTCCCCGTTGGACCTGGGTACCGCCATAATCAGAGGATTGTTTCCAATTTTGCGGTTTAATCCTCCCCAGGCAGGCATGTTCGGCATGGTATTGGACCAGCAGATTCCGATGCAGCCATTGTCTGCTGCCAGCCACCCGTAGGTGCCGCCCCGCATCCAGTGATTATTGTTTCCAAGGGCCACGCAGCCGATTCCATACTCCTTTGCCAGCTCACAGGCCCGATCCATGGCTCTTTTGGCGTTTAACGGCCCGAATCCCCGGTGGCCGTCCCAGCGTTCCATAGGCCCCATCTTCATCTCGCAGGTAGCACGGGCGTTGGGGTCAATCTCTCCCTTCTCCAGGTAGCTTACCACCCTGGGGAAACGGTTCAGGCCATGGGAATACACCCCCGCCAGACTGTTCTGAACGAAAATCACCGCCGCGTTTTTCGCATCCTCCGGGCTGAATCCCTTCTTCGCCAGAACCCGCTCAAATTCCTTTGCCATCACATCGTACTGAACTCTCATTTTGCGTCTTCCTTTCTTTTTATGAAAATATTTTGCAAGATTTATAAAAGCGCTTTCTTTGATTCTCATTATAGTATTATCGCCATAAAAGTCAACATTTACTTGTATATTTGAATTCAGCTTTGTCGTTTTGCAAAAATTATCCCTATGCTTTTTGTGGATTTTTCACATATTATTTTTTCAAAAATTATGAAAGCGCTTTTCTTTTTCCAATACAACTTTCAGACATTCGGAAAAGAGACAGTCCGGCAGAGGATTCGGACTTTTTAAGGACCGAATTCTCTGCCGGACTGTCTCTTCCTTTTTGTTCCTCTTATTTCAGGGTGTTCTCACCAATTGCCTACAACATGATTGGGTTAAATCAGGTTCTTCCCTTATTTGAATAATTTCGAAGAAACTGACGTTAAAGTTCCATTATCGGCCGAGACGATCTATTTCCCAATAGTCCCCTCACGCCCCTTTAAGTTGTCTGCCCCTGTACCAGCTCTGGCTGAATGGTGCAGGAAGAATAGGCATCCGTTTTTTCAATCAGGCTGGTTAGAAGCTGAACGCTCAGCATAGCTACCAGCTCCGGCTTATTATCAATGGTGGTCAGCTGGGGTTCACAGATTCTGGCATATTCCGAATTGTTATAACCAGTTACCGCAACATCCTCAGGAACCCGGATTCCAGCTCTTAAGAGAGCCTTCACCGCCCCCACGGCCGTAATATCTTCACCGCAGACCAGAGCAGTGAAGGTCTTTTTGTTCCGGAGCAGTTTCTCAACTGCCCGCATTCCTCCCTCAAGGCTCATCTCCGTTTCCAGCACATGGCGTTTTGTGGCTTCCAGCCCCTCCTGCCGCATACCGCTCAAAAAGCCCTGGCACTTCAGATTGGCGCTGACCGTATCCAAATCTTTCAGATAGTAAATGTCCCGGTGTCCCCTCTCCGCCAGATGTCTGACCGCAAGAGACACCCCATACTGATCGTCCACCAACACCGAGTAGGAATTGGGCAAGTCCAGCCTTCCGTTTGCCAGCACCAGAGGGGTGGTCCTCAGAAGCGCTTCAATCTCCGGTGTCCTGCAAAGGGTATTAAAAATCGATCCTACCAGAACCAATCCGTCCACTTTTTTCTCTACAACGGCCCGCAAATACTTCTCCGTTTCCGCCAGCTCTCCTCCCGTATTGCACAGCGTCACCTCATATCCCCGGCGGCTGAACTCCCGTTCAATGGTATAGGCTGTTCTGGCGTAATGAGGAACCCGGATATCCACCGTCAGCACCGCCACCGTCCGCATGGATTTACTCACCAGTCCACGGGCGATAGCACTAGGGGTGTAATTGTGCTTCTGCAGGATTTCCATTACGTTCTTTCTTGTATTTTCATTCACATTTCCCTTGTTGTTCAGGACGCGGGATACCGTAGAAATCGAGACTCCCGCTTCTTTTGCGATATCGTAGATGTTCATTCTCGTCCTCTTTCCATCTTAAAAAGCAGCTTTTCATGAAAGTGCTTTCTTAAAGGATAAGACATTCGCTTTCTGGTTGTCAAGGGAATTTTTACAAGCACTGGCAGCGAGCAAAAAAGAGCGCTGCCTCCATCCGAAAATCCCACGACTTCCGCCGGTCCGGCAGCGCTCCTTTTCACTTTCTGCTATTTATCTTCATCGTCGTTCTTTCCGAAGTCCTTTTCCGGTTCCGCCTTTTTGGCGGTCAGCTTCTCCGGTTCCACTTTTTTCGTGGAAAGTTTCGCCGGCTCCACCTTTTTGGTAGTCAGTTTCTCTGCCTCCACCTTCTTCGTAGACAGCTTTTCCACTTCTACCTTCTTCGTGGAAAGTTTCTCCGGCTCTACCTTCTTCGTGGTCAGCTTCTCCGCTTCCACCTTCTTTGTTGCCAGCTTCTCCGGCTCCGTCTTCCTTGTGGTCAGCTTCTCCACTTTCTCAGAAGCCAGCTTCTGTACGGACTCTACCGTCTGGACTGCCTTTTTTCCAAGCTCGTCCTTTTTCTCGGCCAGTTTCCGCACCTTATCCTTTACGGTCCGGACTCCTGTCTTTCTGGCTGCGTTTTCTTCCTTTTTCTCCGCTCCGGAATTCTCAGAAGCTTTCGAGGCTTCAGCAGTTTTGGCAGCAGAAGTTTTCGTCCCCTTCCGGTTCTTTTGCGCCTTCTCCTCCTCGGTGGGCGTACAGCTAAACACGCAGCAGCTCATGGGAGCCACCCGGATCTCAATGGAATTTTCCAGCTCATCCCACTCCACCGCTTTGGAGGACTTGACTCTGGGATTGGTCATGCCCGTTCCGCCAAACTCCTCGGCATCGCTGTTTAAAATCTCTTTGTATTTCCCCGCAAAGGGCACGCCCAGGCGGAACTTCTCATGGGCCATATTGTCAAAGTTGCAGACGAACAGAAGGGTCTCGTCCGCTTTTTTGGACCGGCGGATAAAGATCACCATGCTGTCCTGATCATAGCTGCAGTTGATCCATTGGAACCCTTCCGGATCGTAGTCCATCTCGTAAAGGGCCGGATGGGTGCGGTACAGATGGTTCAGGGCCTTCACATAGTCCTGGGTCTGCTGATGAACGGGATATTCCAGCAGGTTCCACTCCAGGGATGCGTTTTCATTCCACTCATCTACCTGGGCAAAATCCTGTCCCATAAACAGCAGCTTCTTCCCCGGATGGCCGGTCATAAAGCCGTAAGCGGCCCTCAGGTTCTGGGCCTTCTTCTCCAGCGTCTCCCCGGGCATCTTTCCGATCATGGAGCCTTTTCCGTGCACCACCTCATCGTGGGAGAATACCAGCACGAAATTCTCGCTGTAGGCGTACAGCATGGAGAAGGTCAGCTCTCCGTAGTTGTACTTCCTGAAGTAGGGATCGCAGCGCATATAGCTGGTAAAATCGTTCATCCAGCCCATATTCCACTTAAAGTCGAATCCCAGTCCTCCGTCCTCCGGCTTTCCGGTAACCTGAGGCCAGGCTGTGGACTCCTCCGCAATGAGGACGGCCCCGTCCTTCCTGCCGTGGAACACGGAACTTAAATGCTTCAGGAACTCTACCGCTTCCAGATTCTCATTGCCGCCGTAGATATTGGCCACCCATTCCCCATCCTGCTTTCCGTAATCCAGGTAGAGCATGGAGGCCACCGCATCCATCCGGATGCCGTCGGCGTGATACTTGTCCGTCCAGAACAGTGCATTGGCAATGAGGAAGTTGGAGACCTCGGGCCTTCCGTAATTGTAAATCAAGGTGCCCCAATGGGGATGGGAACCTTTTCTGGGATCCTGATGCTCATAAACGCAGGTCCCGTCAAAACACGCCAGTCCATGGGCGTCTCTTGGAAAATGGGCGGGAACCCAATCCAGAATCACTCCGATTCCCTGACTGTGCATATAATCCATAAAATACATGAAATCGTCCGGCGTGCCGTAACGGCTGGTAGGGGCGTAATATCCGGTCACCTGATAACCCCAGGAGGCGTCCAGAGGATGCTCCATCACCGGAAGCAGCTCCACATGGGTATAGCCCATCTTTTTCACATACTCTGCCAGAAGAGGGGCTATTTCGCGGTAATTGTAAAATTCCGTTCCGGGAATATCATTTCCCTCCTCGTCCTTTTGGAAGGGATGACGCATCCAGGAGCCCAGATGAACCTCATAAATCAGCATGGGCTCTTCCTTGGGATGAGATGCGGCCCGCTTCTTCATCCATTCCTGGTCCTGCCACTGATAGTGGTCAATATCCCAGATCACTGACGCCGTATTGGGACGCAGCTCCGCGAAATGCCCGTAGGGGTCGGCCTTCAGCATAGGCTCTCCCCGCTGATTTTTCACCTCATACTTGTAAATCTCCCCGGCCTTCAGCCCAGGGATAAACAGTTGGAAAATGCCGGAATCGCCCAGACGCTCCATGGGATGGCGCCGGCCGTCCCAAAGGTTAAAATCTCCCACTACGCTGACACGCATGGCGCAGGGAGCCCAAACGGAAAAATAAACGCCCTCCACCCCGTCGATGGTCATGGGGTGGGCTCCCATTTTTTCATAAATCTGATAGTGAATCCCCGCTTTGAATTTCTTTAAATCCGACTCCGTATACCGGGAGGCGAAAGAATAGGGATCCCGCAGTTCCTCGGTGGTTCCATTGTCATAGGTAACCTCCAGGACGTAGGCCGTCATAGTCTTTCTGGGAATCAGCGCTGCAAAAAATCCCGCCTCATCGGCCATCTCCATGGGATAGGTTTTTCCCGTGGACAAAAGCTTTACCTCCACTTTCACCGCAGTGGGAATCAGAGCCTGAATCAAAAGTCCCTGGTCCGTCATGTGCGGTCCCAAAAGCCTGCAGGGGTTGGCGCCCTCGGAATACACCAGCTCCTCAATCCCCGCCCAGTCCATCAAATCATATAAATTCTGTTCCATATACATGCCCCCTCTCTAAGTTGAACGCGGAAATCGCCGACTCCCAACCGCGTCTTTTATGTCTCAGCCCTACAGGGTTTTCGCCCTCTCGCTGATATTCTGATGGAAATTAATAATTTCGTGCTCATACTCCTCATCCATAAGGGGGGAGGTGATCATAAAATCCGCGCTGGCCTTATTGTTGGCGATGGGAATATCATATACCTGCGCGATTCTAAGCAAGGCCTTCACATCCGGATCATGAGGCTGTGCCGTCAGCGGGTCGGAAAAGAAAATGACAAAGTCAACCTTTCCCTCCACAATCTTCGCTCCAATCTGCTGGTCTCCTCCTAATGGGCCGCTGTTATAGCCTTTTACCGGAAGTCCGGTGGCGTCGGTAATCATCCGGGCTGTGGTTCCGGTTCCGCACAGGAAATGACGCGACAAAATTTCCTTATGGGCCTCGCACCAATCGATCAGCTCATGCTTCTTTTGATCGTGGGCAATAAGGGCAATATTTTTCTGTTTCCGAATAGTCATGGTCAAAGAATCCATAGCGTTTCCTCCTTCTACTCTGTTACCGTATTTACAAGGCTTCCAATTCCTTCTATAATGCATTCCACCTGATCCCCCGGCTTTAAAAATTTGGGCGGATCAAATCCCAGCCCCACCCCCGCGGGAGTTCCGGTGGCGATAATGGTTCCGGGCTTTAAAGTCATTCCCTGGGAAAGCTCGCTGACAATATGGTCGATTCCGAAAATCAGAAGCTCCGTATTGCTGTTCTGGCGCAGCTCCCCGTTCACCCTGGACCGGATGGACACCTTCGGCGGGTACGGGATGGAATCCGCCGTCAAAATACAGGGGCCCATAGGCAGAAAACCGTCCAGGCTCTTTCCAAAATACCACTGCTTGTGGCGGTTCTGAATGGTTCTGGCACTGACGTCGTTGATAATGGTATAGCCGAAGATGTAATCCCTCACCTCTTCCGGCTTTACATGACTTGCCTCTTTCCCGATAATTACCGCCAGCTCAGCTTCATAATCCAAATCCTGCACCATATCCCGGTGGCTGGGAATGCCGTCCCCCGTGGCGCTGGCCCGATTCACCCGCTTGGAAAAATAGATGGCATAGGGACGTTCTCCGTTAAATTCTTCCTTTTTAAAGCGGGCCGACTCCTCGGCGTGGGCCATGTAATTCACTCCCAGGCAGATTACATCTTGACGCGGATTGGGAATCGGCGCCAGAAGCTTCACTTCCTCTACGGGAGCCGCTCCTCTGATCCGGCCAACTTCCTGGCCGCAGTAATGCTGCGCCAGCTGCAGTTCCGACTCGCTGATATTTTCAATCAGCTCCTGCATGCAGCGGTAATCGATTCCCATGGAAGAAAGGGGGTAAATCCACTTTTCATCGCTGCTTAAAGCGCCAAGCTTAACCTTCTGTTCAATCTCATACGTTACCAGTTTCATGATGTCCTCCCACTTCTTTAGCCAGAACGCGGTGTGAAGCCCAAAATCACCGCCGCCGCGCCGGTCCGTATTCTTAGGTTCTACTCTATCACATTTTTCTGAATTTTTCCAGATACCAGGAACAAAAGGACAAAAATCCTGTATCACTCCGTCCCTTCCCGGAAGCTCTTAAAAGCCTGAATCAGCAAAGTCGGAATACATGCGCCGAAACAAACCGTCAGAAACTGTCCCAGTTCCAAATCCGCTGCCGCAAACATCGTCTGTAACCCAGGTACAAACAACACCGCCATAAGAAAAATAGTTCCCAGTTCAAAGGCCATCACACTGTAGAGATTGGTAAAGATCCCCAGCGAAAGAACAGGGCGCTTGCTTCTGCAATTAAAGCCATGAAGAAGCCGCGCCAGGGTCAGAGTGGAGAAAGCCATGGTGCTGGCAAGGGCCTCCCCTCCCGCCCTCAGGCCCGCGCCATAGGACCAAAGAGAGGCTGCCCCAATGAGCCCTCCCTGGATCAGGATGTCTCTCACAAACCGCAGGGTGAGAATTCCCTCCCGGGGATTTCTGGGAGGTCCTTTTAAAAGGCCCTCTTCCGCCGGTTCCATTCCAATGGCAATGGCAGGGAGGGAATCGGTAAGCAGATTAATAAACAAAAGATGCACCGGCGCAAAGGGCATAGGGAGCCCCAAAAGCGAAGTGTAAATCACGCAGAAAATCCCCGCCATGTTTCCTGAAAGCAGAAACTGTATGGCGTTTTTAATGTTCCGGTAGACGTTTCTTCCATTCGCCACTGCCTTGATAATGGTAGCGAAATTATCATCTGCCAGAATCATGGAAGAGGCCTCCTTGGAAACCTCCGTTCCCGCCAGCCCCATAGCCACGCCGATATCCGCTTTTTTTAAAGCCGGGGCATCATTGACCCCATCTCCCGTCATGGCAACGATTTTGCCCTGATTCTGCCAGGCTGACACAATGCGTATTTTATGCTCCGGCGAAACTCTGGCGTAGACGGATATCCGGCTCAACCGCCCTCTCAGCTCCCGCTCATCCATCTGATCCAGCTCTTCTCCTGTCACAACCTGCTGCCCTTCTTTTAATATACCCAGCCGGCGGGCAATGGCTGACGCAGTTTCCCGGTGATCTCCCGTAATCATGACCGTCCGAATTCCTGCTTCCGCCGCCGCCGTCACAGCCGCCCTGGATTCCGGCCTTGGCGGATCCACCAGGGCGGTCATCCCCAAAAAAATCAGATTCTGATCCGGGTCCTCTGTTTTTCCCCCTTTCCACGGCCTGCAGGCAAAAGCCAAAACCCGAAGGCCTCGGGCCGCCCAGTCCTTATTTTGCCTTTCTGCCTGCCTGCGGTCATAGGTTGTCATCGGCCGAAAAGACAATTTCCCCATCGACGGCAGAATCATTCCGTCGCACCGGTCCAACAGCAGCTCCGGCGCTCCCTTAACCAGAAGGATTTCTCCATCTTCCGTCTTATGAACCACGGACATCCGCTTTCTCCGGGAGTTAAACGGCCATTCCCGGGTTCTGGGGCAATCCCCGCGCAGTTGTTCCGGATCCATCCCCCCCTGAAAAGCCATTTCTAAAAGGGCGTTTTCCATAGGGTCGCCGCTCTCATCTTTTGTATTTCCTTTACTCCACAGCGCGTTATTATTGAGAACCGCGGCGCGAAACAGCCACGAAAGCGCAGCATCCGGCCTTTCCTCCGTTGCCAGCCATTCCTCCTCGCCGTATACCCTGCCCCCAGCAAAAATCTCCTCCACCCGCATCCGGTTCTGGGTCAGGGTCCCTGTTTTGTCCGAACAGATAACGGAAACGCAGCCCAGGCTTTCTACCGCCTTCAAATCCTTGATGATGGCGTGCTCTTTGGCCATCTTCTGCGTTCCCATAGCCTGGACGATGGTGACAATGGAGCTTAGAGCCTCCGGTATGGCTGCCACCGCCAGGGCCACGGCAAACATAAGGGCCTCCAGAGGCCGTTCTCCCCGATAAAGTCCCAATATAAAAACCAGGGCTGACAGCGCCATAATGGCAGCAGCCAGCCTTCCGCTGAACCGGTTCAGACTCATCTGAAGCGGCGTTTTCTTTTCCTTTGTGTCATTCATCATTAGAGCGATTTTCCCGAGCTCCGTATTCATGCCTGTATCTGTAACTACAGCTGTTCCTCTGCCATCTGTCACCAAAGAGCCGGAAAAAATCATATTTACCCGGTCCGCCAAGGGTACCAGCTGAGAAGAGGAGCCTGGGTTTTCCACCGTCCGCCGCCCCTGCTCCCTGGTTTTCCACAAAAGCTCCTCCTGTTTCTCCACACTGACGGATTCTCCCGTAAGGGAGCTTTCATTTACCTTCAGCCCCCGGCTCTCCAGAATCCTTCCGTCCGCCCCGATCCGGTCTCCGGCTTCCAGAACCAGAATATCGCCCGGAACCACCTGGGCAGCAGGTATCATTACATTCAGTCCGGCCCGCCGTACCCGGACCTGCGGAGAGGAAAGGGATTTCAGACCTTCCAGGGACTTCTGGGCTTTCTGGTTCTGAACCGTCCCAAGAAGGGCGTTTAAAAGGAGAACCGCAAAAATCACCCCGGCGCTGCCCGCATCTCCCGTCACCATGGAAACCGCCGCCGCTCCAATGAGAATCATCACCAGCAAATCCTTAAACTGCCCCAAAAACACTTGCCACCAGGGCGTCTTCTTTCGCTCCAGAATCACATTTTCCCCGTATTCACAAAGCCTGGCCTTCGCCTCCCCGGCGTCAAGCCCCTCTTCTCCCGTGCGAAGCCCGGACAACACCTCGTCCTTTGGCAGCCAAAACCATTCCTGCATTTTTTGCGCTCCCTCTGTCCCAAAGCCATTACTTTAATCTATGAGGAAGCAAAAGCCATTATTCCACGCAACAGTTCAGGGCAGCGGGAAGACAGGCCGTCCTGAACCGTTGCTATTCCACAGTAAAATGGTCCAGCACCAAAGACAGCGCCAGGCGGCAGCCGTCTAAGAGAGAGCTCATCTCCACATACTCCTCCCTGGTGTGCGCCCCTTTTCCGTAGTAGGCCCCGGCGCACACACTAGGAATTCCCAGAGACAGCGGTATATTGCAGTCTGTGGAGCCGGCGCTTTCCTGAGGTTTTACGCCCACGATCTCCTGAACCGTCCTTCTGGCGCGGTCCAGCAGTTCTTCTTGTGCTTCTTCCTCCACGTCTCCGCCGCAGGGGCGCTCTCCCACCAGCGTCAAGCTTACTTCCATATCCTCCCTGGCCTCAGCCTGGTGAATCAGCTCCATAAACTGCTCCTCCATGTATTTTAAGTTATCTCTGCTTTCAGAACGGAACTCATAGAGCATCTGGGCCTGCTGGGCAATGGTGTTCACCGAGGTCCCTCCGGAAATCGTCCCTACATTAAAGGTGGTCTTGGCCCCTTTGGGCACAGGAATCTGATACAGCTTCGCAATCAATTCAGCCATCCTGGCAATGGCGTTTGGCTGGCCGAAGTCTCCGTAGGAATGTCCCCCTCTGGTGCGGATTTCCACCTGATAACGCATAGAGCCTACCGCCCGGGTCACCAGCTTGTCCATAGGGCCGTCTAACGTAATAAATTCCTTCATCTGTTTTCCGAAAGCACGGCAGATCTCTCTGCTTCCCTTCAAATTTCCAAGGCCTTCCTCGCCGGAATTGCATACAAAGAGTACGCCTTCATTTTTTAGCTTCAGGCTGCCCTGGCGGAGTTCCCTGGCAACAAACCGGGCCGCAATAAGGAGAGCCGTCAGGCAGGCCGTATCATCTCCCACGCCGGGACAGCAAATCAGGTTTCCATCCACTGTCAGCGGAAGGGGCGTCAAATCGGGAAACACCACATCCGTGTGAGCGGCGTAAACCGCCAGCTGCTGTTTCTCCAAAGGCTCCCCATCCTTTATCACGGGGTAAATCACATTTAAGGCTTCGTCCACATAGACGCCCTGAGCCCCGTTTTTCTCCAGCCACTCCCTGCAGAACACCGCCCGTTTCTCTTCCTGGTTGGATGGGGCCGGAATTTGAGCCAGCCGGATCAAAAGATCCACCGCCTCCTGCCTGCATTCTTCCAGATATGCCTCAGCTTTTGGGGTTAACATGACCGCTCCTCCTTTCCCATAAATACCGCAATGGTTCTTCCTTCAATCATCTGCTTCTTCTGATCCTCCAATATAGGCTCCTCTCCCTCCGGCAGAAACACCTCCTCCATATCCCGGAAGGTATCTGCCGCCAGATGCCATTTCAACCCCTTGGGCAAATGCGGGAGGCCGAATTCCCTGGGTTCCCAGTGCATGTTGTAAGCTACGTAAAAATACTGGTCCGGGCTCCCATCCGCTTTTTTCCCGTAAAGTCCGCAGTAAAATACTCCCAGCTGCCGGCAGCAGGACTCAAACTCCGGGCACCAGGCTTTTAAACCATGAAAGGACATGTCAGGAACTCCCAATGACTTATAATCCATCAGCACCGGTTCTTTTTCCATATGGAAAACCGGGTGAGCCTTGCGGAAAGCAATGGCCTTCTTCACAAACTGGTACAGATTCTGATTCGTCTTCAACAGATTCCAGTTCAGCCAGGAAATTTCATTGTCCTGACAGTAGGAATTATTGTTTCCCTTCTTGGTCCGCCCGAACTCGTCCCCTCCTAAAATCAAGGGAGTTCCCTGGCTAAGAAACAGCAAGAGAAAGGCGTTGCACAGCTGGCGCCGTCGAAGTTTCACCACCTGCTTTTTCCGGGTCGGCCCCTCGACACCGCAGTTCCAGGACTGATTTTTATCTGTGCCGTCCCGGTTGTTCTCTCCGTTGTCCTCATTGTGCTTTTCGTTGTAGCTGACCATATCCATCATGGTGAATCCGTTGTTATTGGCCATATAGTTGATAACCGCCGTTTTCTCCGGATTCCTGCGGATGTGGAAAGCCGCCCCATCCAGCTGGCCCTCGTCCCCTTTAAGGAAGCGGCGCATATCCATCATAAAGCCATCGTTGTACTCCGCCAGATGGCGGCAGCTCCCATGCGGCATACCTTCCCAGCTGTCCGCGAAAAGCTTTACCCCGCTGAGATACGGATCCGCTGCAATCAGCTGCAGAGGCGGATACCCGCTGAGGCGAATACTGTCAGCACGAAAATCCAGCGCCCACCGGCGGACGGCTTCCAATGCATAGCCGGGATTCTCTTCTCCCGTAAAGAACAGCTCCGCCACCAGCTCCATCTTCTCCTGGTGCAGCGCTTTAATCAGCTCCTTAAGCTCCCGTACCGGAGCCTCCTTCCCGGCACAGTAAGATTCCTTCGGCGCCATCAGCTGGGCTTTTGCATAACCCCAGTAATTCAGCCGCCCGTCCGGCTTCTGGGGCTCATAAACCCCGGCCGCCATGGCCGGCGGAACCATCACTTCGTCAAATTCGGCCGCCGGCAGGATCTCCACCGTGGTAATTCCAAGCTCCTTCAAATAGGGAATCTTCTCCTGTATTCCCCGGAAGGTTCCTCTCAGCATCGGCTCTGTGCCGGAGGAGGCGTGCTTCGTAAATCCCCGCACATGGATGCGGTAAATCACCATTTGTGAAAAGGGAATCTCAGGCTTTTTATCCTCTCCCCAGTCAAACTCCTCCCCCTCGGGCAGGGCCACCCCTCTGGCCGGATGCTCCGCCGCCGCCAGATCTCCCCAGCGCTCCTTCCCGCTGCAAGCTCTGGCGCATGGATCCGGAACCTCTTTCCCATCTGCCTCAAAGAGATAACCAATTCCCTGAAAGTCGCCCTTTATCGTTACATTCCACACATCTCCGGTCTTGTTTTCCAGGGGAAACGGGATTCTCGCGGCAGGCCGTCTGCGGCCCTGTTCATAGAGAATCACCCTGCACTCCTTTCCCGGATGAACAAAGGAAAAATGCATCCCATCCGCCGTGGGCGTCGCCCCCAAAGGGTAACGTCTGGTATCGTTTTCCACAATCGTGTATTTATGTTTCATCTGCGGCCTCTGCCTTTCCGCCCCTAATACCGGGGCCTCGATTTGTCCTCGTATCATTTATCATTATAAAAGATATTTCTGAATTTTTCCATCATTTTTCATCTATATTGTGATAATAGTTAAAATACACATAAGGAGCCGTGAAAATGCAGAGGTTAACTCCTATTTTCACAGCTCCCTATGTGTGCCGAATCAGTCATTTTTTACTCCATCTGCCGCCTGATCCATTCCATAATCACATCTACTACGTATTCCTGCTCATCTTCCGATAATTCCCGCCCTGCCGGTATGTTATGCCACTTCTCCAGACAGCCTCTGCAGCAGGTGGCTGTGGCGTGCTGGGCAACAAATACGGGATGGCCCCGCATGGGGGTCTGTCTGCCGTCGTTTGGGATTTTGGCCGGAGCCAGCCTTTTTTTTACAAAATCCCTGGCATGGCTTCGCACCGGCTCCATTCCCTTGTCCGCCACATAATAGCGGTCATTGGCTTTCAGGGAAAAGCCGCTGCGAAATTTCGACTGGGACAGCCGCGCCCACAAGTCTCCTCCATAAACAGCCGGCGTTTCTTTTACCATCGCCGGCTGGATTCCGCTTTTATAGACGATCTTTTTCTCTTTCCGCCTTTGATCCGGGCTATGTAAAAGCTCCGTTTCGAAGGCATGCGCCCCCTCCTCCTGCAATGCTTCTTCCCTCAGCTGCCTCTCCACGTCCCGTCTTTCCCTGCTGCCCGGCCTCAGGCGCTGAGCCAGAGCGGTATTTCTCCCGGCAGTTGTTTCATGTTGAATCGCGTAATAGACCGCTCTCCTATCTCCTACCAGCACCAGAATCTTTTTCGCCCTGGTCACCCCGGTATAGAGAAGATTGCGCTGAAGCATGATAAAGTGACTCATGGTAAGGGGGATAACCACAATGGGATACTCGCTGCCCTGAGATTTATGGATCGTAACCGCGTAAGCCAACGTCAGCTCATCCAGCTCCGTCACATCGTATACCACGTCCCGGTCGTCAAACCGGACCGTCAGTTCCCGTTCTTCCATATCCACATTGGTGATCGTCCCGATATCGCCGTTAAATACTTCCTTATCGTAGTCGTTGCGTATCTGCATGACCTTGTCTCTCAGCCGGTACTGCGTGCCTCCCCGCCGCAAAAACGTTTTGGAAGGATTCATCGCCTCCTGAAGCACCAGGTTCAAATTGACCGCCCCGCATTCTCCCCGCTGCATAGGCGTCAGCACCTGGATATCCTGCAGCGGATCCACCTGATAGTAGCGGGGCAGGTTCGTTTTGCAGAACTGTACAACCGTCTCCACTACTTCCTGGTTGGTCTCCCTGGAAGCAAAAAAGAAATCGGAATTCCTTCCGCCTCTCATATCGATGCGCTCTCCCTTGTTGATCCGGTGGGCATTCATAATAATGCGGCTTCCCTGTGCCTGGCGGAATATCCTGGTCAGGCGGACTACGGGAACACTCCCGGAATCGATGATATCCCGGAGCACATTGCCCGCGCCCACGCTGGGAAGCTGGTCAATATCGCCCACCAGAATCAGGGACATCTGCTCAGGAATCGCCTTTAAAAGGTTATACATCAGCATCACATCAACCATGGAGCATTCATCCAGAATCAGTACGTCTCCATCCAGGGGATTCTCTTCATTTTTCTGATATCCTTCCGGCGGTTTATACTCCAGAAGCCGGTGAATCGTCTTGGCCTCCATGCCCGTAGCTTCAGACATTCGTTTGGCGGCCCTTCCGGTAGGCGCCGCCAAAATGATCCTTCGTCCAGCCGCTTTGAAGGCGGAAATGATGCCGAGGGTCGTCGTTGTCTTTCCGGTTCCTGGGCCTCCGGTCAGCACCATAACCTTGGAAGAAACCGCCGTTCGGATGGCTTCCAGCTGAATGTCATCGTAAACAAAATCCGAGCCGGTCACGACCGTCTTTAACAGCTCCTCCGGGTCTGCATTCGCCCTGCCTGCGAACATCATCAGCCTCAGCAGCCGCCTGGCACAGCCGCTTTCGGAAAAATAATAGGGCGGAAGATAGATGGCAGCTTCACCTTCGGTCATCTCAGATTCGGCGGCACCGTTTTCAGAAGCCTTCCCTCTCTCCTGGCAAATGACGTCGCAATCCTTAATTACATCATTAGAGCGGAGCATTTCATCCAGGGTGATCTGAATTTCCGGCTCGTCCACCTCAAGGAGCTCACAAGCCTTTTGAATCAGCTGTTCTCTGACTGCGTAGCAATGGCCCTCCTCGGCCAGCTTATTTAATGTGTAAAATATACCGCTGCGCAGACGGACAAATCTGCCCTTCTCGATGCCCAGCTTCTGAGCAATGGAATCGGCCGTCTTAAACCCAATTCCCCAGATGTCTTCCGCCAGGCGATAGGGATTTTCCTTTACAATGGCAATGCTCTCACTACCGTAGGTTTTGAAAATCTTCGTAGCATGGGAAGTGCTGACCTCATGGCTCTGCAAAAAGAGCATGATGTTCTTAATCTCTTTCTGCTCCTGCCAGCTGGTCTTGATCCGGTCTACCCGGACTTTTCCTATCCCAGGCACCTTCAAAAGCTCCTCCGGCGTGTCCTCAATTACATCCAGCGTGTCCTTTCCGAATTTTTCCACAATACGTTTGGCGAACTTCGGACCCACGCCTTTGACCAGGCCGGAGCCCAGGTACTTCTCAATTCCATAAACGGTGGCCGGCAGAGTCTCCTCAAACCTCTCCGCCCAAAACTGACGGCCATACTTTGCATCCACCTTCCACATTCCCTCCAGGGACAGGACAGAGCCCACATGGGTATCCGGCATAATGCCCACCACGGTCACCAGGTCGGCGTTGTTTTTCACCGCGCACTTTAGAACCGTGTATCCATTTTCAGCGTTCTGATATGTGATTCTTTCTACTACACAGCGCAAATGCTCCAAACCATCGCCTCCCTGCCGGAACTTCCTGTCACTGCGCCGCAATCTTTGCCGCCAGCTCTTCCAGGTACATCCACCGCTCCATCTTTTCCTCCAAAGCGGCTTCCAGCTCCTCCTTCTCCGCCATAAACTGGTTCAGCTTGACAAAGTCGTGGGCAGAGTCTTCCATGTTCTTCTCCAATGCCGCAATCTTCTCTTCCAGACCGGCAATTTCCCCTTCAATCGTCTCGTAATCTTTTTGCTCTTTATAGGCGAACTTCAGTTTCTGGGGGCCCCGGGTGCGCTGCCCCTTTTTATCAGATGAAAGCGCCGCCTTGGATCCGCTTTCCGGCTTTGCCTCCTGCCTTTCCTCCTGCTTCGCTTCTTCTTCAGCCGCCTTCCGCGCCGCGTAATCCGTATACCCGCCTTCATACTGCCGCAGCCTTCCACCTTCTTCAAAAGCGAATATACGCCTCATGGTGCGGTCCAGAAAATAGCGGTCGTGGGATACCGTAACCACAATTCCCTCATAGCGGTCCAAATAGTCTTCCAGAATCGTCAGCGTCGCGATGTCCAGGTTGTTGGTCGGCTCGTCAAGTATCAAAAAGTTCGGTGAACTGGCCAGGACACGCAGCAGATTCAGCCGCTTCTTCTCCCCTCCGGACAGTTTCCCAATGGGACTGTACTGCTTCTCCGGCGGAAACAAAAAGCGCTCCAGCATAGCAGAAGCAGAAATCATTCCGTCTGCCGTCCGAATATACTCTGCCGTATCTTTTACATAATCAATGACTCTCTGTTCCGGATTCATGTAGGAAAAGTCAATTTCATTTTCCTGGCTTTCATCCTCCGGCTTTTGGGAGGCAATTTCCTGGGCGTAATATCCCATCTTGACCGTCTGTCCCACAATCACCTGTCCGGAATCCGGCGGAATAAGGCCTGCAATTATTTTCATCAGGGTAGATTTTCCGCAGCCGTTTGGCCCGATGATCCCTACCCGGTCTCCCTTTAAAAAGATATAGGTAAAATCATCGATCAGCGTTCTTTCTCCATAGCGTTTGCAGATGTGCTCCAGTTCTACGGTGGTTTTTCCCAGCCTTGTGGAGATGGAGCTAAGCTCCACCTTGGCGTTCTGCACCGGTGCCTGCCGGTCCCTCAATTCCTCATATCTCTGGATGTGGGCTTTCTGCTTGGTGGAACGGGCCCTTGCGCCCCGGCGAATCCATTCCAACTCCACACGGAGGATGGACTGTCGCTTGCGCTCGCTTGCTGCCTCCATCTCCTCCCGCTGGGCCTTTAACTCCAGAAAGCCGGAGTAATTGGTCTGATAGCTGTAGATCGAGCCCTTGTCAATTTCCACAATCCGGTTGGTAACGCTGTCCAGGAAATACCGGTCATGGGTTACCATAATCAGCGCTCCCCGCCATTTTTTCAGGTAATCCTCCAGCCAATCCGCCATCTCGTTGTCCAAATGGTTGGTGGGCTCGTCCAGCAGCAAAATATCCGCAGGCGAAAGCAGCACGGAGATCAGAGCCAGGCGCTTGCGCTCTCCGCCTGAAAGCTGTCCTGCAGGCTGGTTAAAATCCTTGATGCCCAGCCGCGTCATCATGGCCTTCGCATCGCTCTCAATGGTCCACCGGTTCTCATCCGTTCCATTGCCTTCCAGCACACACTCCAAACTTGACATGGCCGGGTCAAACTCTGGATGCTGGGGCAGATACCGGATTACCACATGATTGGCTGTGGTAATCGTTCCCTCGTCCGGTTCTTCCTGACCGGCCAGCATTTTCAGGAGCGTCGTCTTCCCCATACCGTTAATCCCAATCACGCCGACCTTCTCGCCTTCCTGCAAAGAAAAGGATGCGTGTTCAAACAGTTTCCGTTCCGTATACGTTTTCGTGATATTCTCTACATTAATCAGGTTCATTCATGATGCCTCTCTTTTTTATCGTTCTGTCCCCCGGTCAAAACTGGCTGTGATAGCCCAGTTCCTCCCTTGTATAGCCTGGCACGGTTTTCTCAAACTCATCCTTGATCTCCTTCTGAAGCTGTGCCGACTCCAGAATGTCGCAGGCGGTAAGGGCCAGGGCTTTGGCTCCCTTCACGGCCTGCTCCAGACCGTAAGGAGACTTTGCTGCCTCCATGAACTCGTGGGTGTGGCTGTCCCCATCGCCGATTTTCAGATAGGGCTGAATCGTGGGAACTTCCAGACTTACATTTCCAATGTCAGAGGAGCCATATTTCATGGTCGGGGACGGGTACTCCACAACCTCCCCCATCTCCTCCAGATGCTTTTTAACGATTTCATCCATCATCCGGTTGGAATAGCGCTCGGTGTACATCAGGCCGGACTGCGTTTTCGCGGTGGTTCCAAAGAGCGTATTGGCCGTTTCAATGGCCCGGTTTAACGCCGCCTCCACCACCAGAAGGTCCTTCACCTTGTCTCCCCGAATACAGAACTCACAGGAAGCGTATTCCGGAATCACGTTGCTGGCAGTTCCTCCTTCTATGATGTAGCCGTTGACGCTGGATTTCAGGGGAAGAAGGGCTCTCTGGGCGTCCATAAAATTAAAGGTCTGAATCACGGCGCTTAACGCGTTGATTCCCTCCTCCGGCCTCGTTCCGTGAGCCGGCTTTCCAAAATACTCAATCTTCACCTGTTTGACGGCCAGGCCGCCCCGCTGAACCATGTTCCGCTTAGCCGGATGGATCATCATGGCAAAATCCACATCTTTAAAAATACCGTGATCGCACAGAATCACCTTTCCCCCGCCGCCTTCTTCCGCCGGAGTTCCTATGACCAGCACGCGTCCGCACAGGTCCCCGATTACCTCTCCAATGCCAATAGCCGCTCCCACAGACATGGCTGCGATCAGGTTATGGCCGCAGGCATGGCCCATAGGCAGCGCGTCATACTCCGCAAGGATCGCCACTGTGGGGCCTCCCTCTCTGCCCCGCTTTTCTCCAATAAACGCGGTTTCCAGTCCAGCCGCCCCTTTTTGCACCTGATAGCCGTATTTTTCCAATATTTTCGTCAGGGTTTCGCACGCGAAAAACTCGTGAAACGACAGCTCCGGGCGGCTGTGAAGAGACAGAGCCAGTTCTTTCAGCTCCTGGCTTACGGCATTAATTTTCTCTGTAATTTTCTGACTGTTTTCTTTAGACATAGGGAACCTCCTCCTGAATGATCAGAGCCGCACTGGTGTTTGACCCTGACTTCATTATATCCTCTCATTGTTCCAGATTCAATGCAGATTTTCCTGTTTTATCTGATTGCCCAGTTCCTCCTCCTGGTATATAATGAGGAAAGCGTCAAAAGGTATTTTGACACTATGGCGCTACGTCCGCAATCCTAAAACCCTTCAAATAAAGGAGTCTTTATATGATAACCGACTTAACTGTCAGCCATCCCCGCCATACCCTGTGGCGTTTCGCCCTTCCCATGTTTGTCAGTGTAATGTTCCAGCAGTTTTACAACCTTGCGGACAGTATGATTGCAGGCCGCTTTGCCGGGGAAGACGCCCTGGCAGCCGTAGGCGCCTCCTACCCCATTACCGTAATTTTCATGGCCTTTGCCGTTGGGAGCAATCTGGGCGCATCCGTGGTCGTTTCACGTCTCTTCGGAGCGAAAGACTACCAGCAGATGAAATCCGCTGTGTCCACGGCTTTTTTGGCTTCTGCGGTTTTAAGCCTGGTTCTCTCCGTACTCGGCTGGCGCTTTTGTAAACCCCTCATGTCCCTTATTCGCACTCCTGAAAATATCTTCGCTGACGGAGCCCTGTATCTTCGGATTTACATTTATGGCCTGGTCTTTCTCTTTTTATACAATGTCTGTACGGGAATTTTCACCGCCCTAGGAGATTCTAAGACCCCCCTCTATTTTCTCATTGGTTCCTCCGTGGGAAATATCGTACTTGACTATCTGTTTGTAGCCTGGTTTCACATGGGGGTAGCCGGCGTAGCCTGGGCTACCTTTATCGCCCAGGGTGCGTCAGCCCTACTCGCCCTGGGAGCTCTCATCTGCCGTCTCAGGAAAATTCCATCCTCAGGCAGATCTCCTCTCTTTGTTCCTGCCCTCCTTGCGCAAATCGCCGCCATCGCGGTGCCCAGCATCCTGCAGCAGAGCACCCTCTCCGTAGGAAATCTCTTTGTCCAGGAAATCGTCAACCGCTACGGATCCGCCACCGTAGCCGGCTACTCTGCCGCCGTCAAAATGAATACTTTTGCAATTAACTGCTTCATGGCCTTTGGAAGTTGTCTCTCCAGCTATACCGCCCAGAATCTGGGTGCAAAAAAACCGGAGCGTCTGCCCCTTGGATTCCGGGAAGGCGTCCGGCTGTGCATGATTGCCGCTGTTCCGTTTTTTACGGGGTACTTTTTCTTCGGCCGCACCATCATGGGGCTTTTTCTTACCTCCGACAGCCTCCAAGCCATCGGCTGCGGCGTGGAATTTTTAAGGATTCTGGGACCTATGTATTTCATGATTTCCGTCAAGCTGATGACCGACGGCATCATCCGCGGCAGCGGCGCCATGGCTTACTTTGTGGCAGCCACCATTCCTGATTTGGTACTGCGTATTTTCTTTGCCAACCTGCTGAGCCGCCATTTCGGCAGCACAGGTATCTGGATGGCGTGGCCCTTCGGGTGGGTGGCTGCCACCGGTCTGACGCTTCTATTTTACCGGAGAATCGTGACAGGGAAGTTTCATGATTTGGAACATTTATAAAATAAAAAACCGCCGGCAAAAACTGGCGGTAATTTGTTTCATTCAGATTTTCGCTGCCTTTTCCGATATTCGTTTGGGCTGCAGCCTCAGAGAATCCATGTATGCTTTAGGCGTCATTCCATAGGCTTCTTTGAATATTTCCACTGCTCTCCGCCGGGAAAGTCCAAGATCCTGCATCTGGCCGTCCCATATTTCCTGACGTTTGTATAATTCATCCAGGGAATGTTTTATGCATTCCGCGATGTCTTTCATAGGATGGTATGCCAAAAGATCACTTCTGCAGCGTTTACATGGATGGAAACCTGCTTTGACCGCTTCAACAGCGCTGTAAAAGAAACATATATTTTCCCTCAGAGGCCTTTTGGACGGGCAGGAAGGCCGGCAAAAGATTCCCGTGGATTTCACGCCGTAAAAAAATAACCCGTCATAATTCGCATCGTTATGAATCACTGCTTCATACATTTCATCTTCTGTCATTTTTTCTCATTTCCCTTAATGCTGCTTGATATAGGCTTCCAGTGCATCGTGCCACTTTTTAATATCACACTCCTTAGGGGCGGTCGGTTTTCCCAACAGAAGATCGGCTAAATAACAGGGCGTTTTTCCCCCAATGTGCATGGCCTTTATGCAGGATACGCAGTAGACCACAACGCGGCTGCAGGGCATGCTGTCGGCCCGCCTCTTCATCGCGCTCCGGATTTCCTCCATGCTGTGATGGGGATACAGGCTGTCTCCACAGCAGATGGAGTTTTCGCCCCTCTTCTCTGTCTCAACCACCTTTATGTTCATTTTTCCCAAAAGCTCCCGCACGGCCCGGTGAACCGCAGGAGTATTTCTCACCGGACAGGGATCATGAATGCTGACCTCCATCCCATGGTAATCGGGAAATGGAAATTGGTCCTGCCGACAGAGCAGTTCCCATAAGGAGATTGTAGAGATTCCGTCATAAAGAGTCCTGAAACGCCGGTCGCAGCCTGCGCATACATTGATAATCACGGAACCTGTCGGAAGGCATGGATTGTGACGGCAGCAAATCTGATGGAGCTGAATTTGGGGCTCATACGTTTGCAGGTATCTGAAAATCTCTTTCACGCTTTCCGGCCGTCCTCTGTCTCAGGTGCATTTAAAATCCCGAATCTCCCGCAGGCCCTGCACCAGGGCTTTGGCGCTGGTCCGCAAAATAATTTTCCCTTTCTCGGCTGTCGCTCCAGAGGGGTCCCCGCCAATACCGATGGGGCTTCCCTCTTTCGTTTTCCAGTCCTCCCCCATCCAGCTGATGGACACGCTCCCACCGTACGGTGAGAGCGATTGATTGCCTTCAAAGGCCGCAGGGATTCCTGCCCGGGCCGTATCCAGCTTCACCAGGGAGGGGTCAATGGCCATCACCATAGACGTCTCCATCTCTCCCCCATGGAAATCCCACACATTTCCCGGACTTACGGTGGCCTTTACATCCGGGTGGCTGAAGGCTCCGGAAGACAGGATAAAGGCCAGGAGGCCAAAGTCACTGCGAAGTTCCCGGCTCAGCACCTGGACAATGGGGGTATTGCCTCCATGGCACACCAGAAAGGCCAGTTTTTTAAAACCGTGATGGGCCAGGCTGGCTCCAATATCGTACAGCATGTGGTAGTAGGTATCCGGCTTAAAGGTGATGGAGCCGCAGAAATTCTTATGTTCCGTACTGAGGCCAATCGGGATGGCGGGGAAAATCAGCATAGGAAAATCGGGATCCGCCGCCAGCAATTCCTCCTTCAGATAGCGGGGCATGGTTTCTGCGATCAACCCGTCCGTTCCCAGCGGAGCCTGATTTCCATGCTGCTCCAGAGCTCCCAGGGGAATCAGCACAATGGTGTGCTCCCGGTCAATCTTCTCCATCTCCAGTCTGGTCAGCTCCCGGTAATATTGAATCATCGCCTCCCCTCCTTACACTGCCCGAAAAGCGGGAGAAACCGCGTGAAGCCGCTCATAGAGAAGATATCCGATCAGGTAATTGATTCCCAGCTTCAAAATATTAAAAGGTATGGTGGCCAAAATAATGAAAGTGGTCAAATTCGTTATGGCCGGATTCACCGCCGCCACCATCCGCACCACCTCGTCTAAGGACACGCCCATGGCGGCAGCATAAAGAGGCAGTGTAATAAAAGCGTTGACAAAGCAGGCAAAGGCCGTCCGGATCACAACGCTTGCAGAAAGGGACCATACCGCCGCTTTCCGGTTCTGTCCCGTCTTCCGGTAGATCAGCCACAGCGGAACTACAAAGAGCGCCACTCCAATGAGATTGGACAACTCTCCCACATAAAAGGAATTCGTTCCCACCGTAATCAGCTTGATCAGGATCTTGATGATCTCCACCCAAGCTGCCGAGGCAGGTCCCATAAGGAATAAGGCCATCACTGACGGTACGTCGCTTAAATCCACCTTATAAAAAGGCGGCATCAGAGGAACGGAAAATTCCAGCGACATGAGAACGCCCGCCAACGCGGCCAGCATCCCGGTGTAAATCAGTTTTTGTGTGCTCCATTTTGTCTTCATTGCGCAGACCTCCTGAAAAATTAATTTTTGCCATGAAACAAATCTTCTGGAAATCGTGCCGCGGAATGGTTCTTCTCTGCGTTTTCAAGGCCGGCAAAGGCATTTCTCAAACGCAAAAAAATCTCAGGCCCTTTCGGGGTCCTGAGATGATTCGTTCCGTTCCATATAAGTAAGGCTTTTGCTCCTTGCCTACATGACTGAATTTCTTCTCTCATCCAGACTGTAACTGTCGGTTTTGGAATTTCACCAAATCAGCCGCCGCTTGGCGGGTCGCGGACTGTACCGCCGGTAGGGAATTTCGCCCTGCCCCGAAGAATTGATTCATATGCTGAATTTAGAGTAGCACAAAGCAGGCCTGGTGTCAAGATGCCCTTCTACCCCAAACGTAACCACACGGATTCCCGCTTTACCAGCTCCACATTCAGAATCAGATTCTCCGCCGGACCCTCCGGCTCCCGGATCCGCTTCATCAAGAGTTCCCAGGCCACGGCGGCCTTTTTAAAAACATCCTGGCGAACCGTCGTCAGTGGCGGAACCATCCGCGCGCTTCCCGGCAGATCGTCAAAGCCAATGATGGAAAGGTCCTCCGGGATTTTCAGGCCAATACGGCTGGCCGCAAAATAAAGATCCTGGGCGCAGCTGTCCGCGGTAGTAAAAATGCCCGTCACCGGATTCTCCCCGCAGCAGAGGCGCCTCAGCAGCTCCTGGGGATTTTCATCCTCGAAGTTAACAATCTGATCCTGGGAAAGGGCCACTCCCGCTTCCCTCAGGCAGGAGCAAAATCCCTGAAGCCGATGCATGACCAGGCCGTTGCCAAGAGCCCTTGGGCCGATGAAGGCCAGCCTGGTATGGCCCATCTCCAGAAAATGACGGGCCGCAAGGCGCCCCCCCTCATAATCATCAATTCCCACATTGATAATCTTTCTTACAGAACTGTAGCTGTCTGTGAAAATCAGGGGGATGGGATTATCCTCCTGAATCTGCCGGATATTGTCATCAAACATTCCCAAAAACACCGCTCCTGCCACATTCCAGGATTTCAGACTGTAGCTGATATCTTTGTAATCCTTTACATAGTGGATCATCAGATCATATCCGTCCTGCTGCACCAAACGGGCAATCTCTCCGAAAAAGCAGCTGTTGTAGCTGTCGCACAGCGGATTCAGGCTCCCGCCGTAATCCGTCAGAACTGCGGCGATGAGCCGGGAGGAACGGGAGGCCAGCGATCGGGCCGAGGAATTTGGCACATAGCCCAGCTGACGGGCAATTTCCAGGACCCGGCTGGCAGTCTGAGGGGACACCTCTTTTTTATTTCCATTAATCACCCGGGAAACCGTCATCATGCTGACTCCCGCTTCACGGGCGATATCTTTTAAGGTAGCCATATTTCAAAATCCTTTCCCGTAGTTCTCGCTTTTTGTTATCGCTAACATTATTATATAAAAAATCCAGGTATATGACAAGTATTTTTTCTTGCCGATCTTACATAATTTCAAGTTTTTTCACAAAAGTATTGACAAATTTATCGGATAATCTTATAATCCAGTTATAACGTTAGCGCTAACATTTTATTTTCAAATTCCCGGAGGTGTACAATGAAAAAAATCGGAACTCTTTTGCTGGCCGGAGCAGCGGCGCTGGCTCTGACAGCCTGCACCGGAAAAGACACCCAGGAGCTCTCTTCCTCTGGTCAGACCGGCGTAACAGACACCCAGGCAGACAAAGGGATGGAAGTAATGGGGGATTGCGTCACCTATGATCCTAACCACCTGGTCAATAACGGGGAACCGATTTCTCTGGACTGGTGGATCTGGACCTCAGAGGATACCTTCAAGGCCATTGCCCAGGCTTATGAGGAGATCCATCCAAATGTATCCATACAGGTGATCTACAATCCCTGGGACGGATATTTTACAAAGCTTCCTTTGTCCCTGCAGAAAAAGGAGGACGGCCCTACCCTTTTCAATATTCACAACAGCTATGACAGCCTGTTGGCCGGTTATCTGGAGCCCTACGACATTGCCGTCGAGGATCTGACCGCCGACTATCCGTCGGCAGCCTCTCATGTGCGGGACGGAAAGATTTACTATGCGGATTACGGTATTTCCACCGGTATGATCTACTATAACAAGCGTCTCTGGCAGGAAGCCGGGCTTACCGATGAGGACATCCCCAAGACCTGGGATGAGCTGATTCAAGTAGCTAAAAAGCTGACCCGCTTTGACGAAAACGGCAATCTCATCCAGGCCGGCTTTAACTACAACAAGAACTTCAATGTGCTGGCCATGGGGCTCAACTACCAGTTTGGGGAAAACCTGTTTACAGCAGACGGAACGGAAGCCAGGGTAAACAGTGAGGGGATGAAACAGGCGGTTCAGATGCTTACGGATCTTTACACCGTCCACCACATCGGCGACAAGGATTTCGGCACAGACAATGAGCAAAGCTTCTATCAGGAGCAAAGCGCCATGGTCTTTATGTGGGGATTTCTGGTCGGAAATCTGAAGACCAACTATCCGGATCTGGAATATGGTACCTTTGAGATTCCTACTTTAACGGAAGATACTCCCTATGCCTACTACCGCTACAACGGCGAATCCACCCCGGGCATCAACAAAAACGCCACACCTGCTCAGAAGGAAGTCGCCCAGGATTTCATCCGTTTCTTCCTTGCAAATGATGACGTACAGATTCGTCTGTCCCAGGAAGGCGGCCTGATTCCCGCAAAAACAGCCCTCATGGAAGCGCCGGAATTAAAGGATACTCCTCTGGTAACCGCTGCCGGCCCCCACATCGACCGCTATATCTGGCCGGGCGCCATGCCCGCTACCCTGGAGACCAATTTGAAAATCGCGGGGGAAGATATTCTCTACAACGGCAAGGATATGGATAAGGCCTTGCAGACAGCCAACGAAATTATTAACATCGATCTGGCAAATCAGGATTTCACAGCCAGCGAAAACCTGTATGCCTATTATCAAGCAGATTAGGGGGGAAATTACTATGTTTTGGAAAAGAAGGCCGCTCCAAAGCAGGAGCGAGATCTGGATGCGCAATCTGTCCATGGGCTTTCTGGTACTTTATATGGGGCTGTTTTTAATCGTTCCCGTCCTCATTGTGGCGGTCGGAAGCCTCCACCAGTGGAATCCCCTAAATGAAACCTGGAAATGGATCGGGCTTGAAAATTATGTCCGCATGTTTTCCTACCCTACTTTCTGGCAGGCCATGATCAACACCGTAATCTTCTGTTTGGTGGTAGTATTCTTCCGGGTACTTTTAGGACTCTCCGTGGCCTACGCTTTAAACTCAAAGATGACCCGGTTTAAAACATTTTTCCGCACCGTCTTTTACATGCCTACCGTAACACCGCTGGTAGCCGTGGCCTATGTGTGGATGATCATGTACAATCCTCAATTTGGCCTGATTGACAAAATTTTCGGTCTGGACATCAACTGGCTCTTTGACAGCCATTTTGCCCTGCCCGCCATTATGGCTATGACCATCTGGAAGGACTTCGGATATGCGGTCATCCTATTTCTTTCCGGCCTGATGTCCCTGCCCTCCGACTGCTATGAGTCCTCTCAGATTGACGGGGCAACCGCTTGGCAGACCTTCCGTTACATCACCCTGCCCCTTCTTCGTCCAACCATGCTTTTTGTGGTAGTGACCTCCATTATCTCCTACCTGCAGGCCTATGTTCCGGTACTGGTGATGACCAAGGGCGGTCCCGGAACCTCCACCTACCTGAGCTCCTATCTGGTATACGACCAGGCCTTTAAGCAGTACAATTTCGGCTACGCCTCGGCTATCTCCCTGTTTATCCTGCTTTTAACTGCCGTATTTACTCTGATTTCCTTCCGGGTTACCGGACAGAAACAATAAAGGAGGTTCGGATTATGAAATATAAGATTTTGCGCCTGCTTCTCTTTGCCGCGCTTATTGCGGGAGGACTGGTGACCGTATTTCCCTTTGTGTGGATGGTCCTCTCCTCATTTAAGAGCAACGGGGAGATCGAGGCTTTAAACCAGACTCTGCTGCCTCAGGTTCCGGTACTGGAAAACTACCTCAATCTGCAGAATAATTTCAACTTTTTACAATATTTTTTCAACAGCGTACTCATCGCAGTGGTAGTTACCCTTCTGGTGATCTATACCAGCTGTCTGTGCGGTTATGTGCTGGGGAAATATGAATTTAAGGGGAAAAATCTCATCTTTGCGGTAGTCATGATGACTATGATGGTTCCCTGGTCCGTGACCATCATTCCCAGATACACCATGTTTGTGAAGGCAGGACTCCAGGATTCCTATTTGTCTCTGGTAATTCCCTCCATGGTCAGCGGATTCGGAATCTTCATGATGAAGCAGCACATGGAATCCATTCCCAATGAGCTGATCGAAGCAGCCCGCATCGATGGCTCCAATGAATTCCAAATTTTTCATAAGCAGATTCTGCCTTTAAGCAAAAACGGAATCTCCGCCATCGCTATCTTTCAGTTTCTCTGGGTCTGGGAGGATTATCTCTGGCCCTATCTGATGATCGACAGCGAGGCGAAGCAGCTTCTGGCCGTAGGCCTTACCACCTTCAACGGCCGTTACACCACCGATTACGGCGGCCTGTTTGCCGCCACCTCCATCTCCATTCTGCCGGTGATTCTGGTCTATGTGATCTTCCAGCGGCGGTTTGTGGCGGGAGTTGCTTCCGGTGCGGTCAAGGGCTGATTTTTCTCTGCCCATTTTTCACTTATCATCAAGGAGGACATCATGAAAACCTATACAAGCATACCTGCCAACTGGAAATTTGAAAGCCGGCCTCAGGCCAATCCTAAAAATATGATTCAAGGCGAAAAATGGCGCATCTGCGTCCTGACTGCCGGACTGGTCCGCTTGGAATACCAGGAAGATGGACGTTTTGAAGACCGGCCTACCCAGATGGCCCTAAACCGGGATTTCCCCCCTGTGGATTTCCAGGTGCTGGAGGATGATACACAGCTGGAGATCTTTACCTCCCGCCTCCATTTAATTTATAATCGGAAACCCTTTTCCAAAAACGGGCTTTCCATTCAGGTGAAAGGCAACCTGAGCCCCTATCACAGCATATGGCGCTTTGGCGAGAAATTCGAGGATCTTGGCGGCACCGCCAGAACCCTGGACCTCTGCGACGGCCCCACTTCCCTGGAACATGGAATTATTGGCAAAAACGGTTTTTCTCTGCTGGATGACAGCCGGTCCCTCGTCTTAACTGAGGACGGCTGGGTGGAAACCAGACAGGGCGAGGGAACGGATCTGTATTTCTGGGGTTACGGACATGATTATAAGGAAGCCCTGAAAGACTTTTTCTTTCTGTGCGGCAGCAGTCCCATGATCCCCCGGTATGCCCTTGGCAACTGGTGGAGCCGGTTCTATCCATACACCCAGGAATCCTATCTGCAGCTGATGGACCGGTTTCAGAAGGAGGAAATCCCCTTCTCCGTATGCGTAATCGATATGGACTGGCATGTGACAGATATCGATCCCAAATACGGAAGCGGCTGGACCGGCTACACCTGGAACAAAGAGCTGTTTCCCCATCCGGAAGAATTTCTGAAGGAGCTTCACCGACGCGGGCTTCACACCACATTGAATCTCCATCCCGCAGATGGCATACGAGCCTGCGAAGAGATCTACGAACCCATGGCCCGGGATATGGGAATTGATCCAAAAAGCGGGCAGCCGGTGAATTTCGACGCGGCATCCCCCGATTTTTTCCGGTCCTATTTTAAAAATTTCACCCATCCGCAGGAACAGATGGGCGTAGACTTCTGGTGGATTGACTGGCAGTCCGGCGGGATCTGCCGTGTAGAGGGAATGGATCCGCTGTGGATGCTCAATCACTATCATTATCTGGATAACCGAAGGGACAAAAAACGTCCTATGATCTTTTCCCGATATGCGGGTCCGGGCAGCCA